>ERZ1046568.8-NODE-8-length-213451-cov-27.005933_pt1 | contig 213451 bp, 199 predicted proteins | sample MGYA00383092_ERZ1046568 | MGnify/ENA primary metagenome ERZ1046568 (study PRJEB29581, sample SAMEA5548362) | metagenome | biome: marine; feature: coastal; material: water | depth 1 m | study: Short-term variability in the microbial, nano- and picoplankton dynamics... | reverse complement strand
GCGAGCTGTCTTCGTATGCGATACCAATAAAGCAAAAAATAAAAGCAGGAATTAACTTTTGGCGGTTTTCATTTAATTCAAGTATGCCATTTATTGAAAAATTAAAGTTAATCGGATGGAGATACTTACCACTATTACCCTTTGGGTTCGTTTATTATGTATACGATATGTATAAATACATATGAAATTAGCCATTATAATAAATAGTCTAGCTACAGGCGGTGCAGAGAAACTCATTGTCGATACCGCTCCTCGTTTCGAGGAGTTTGGAATACAAGTAGATGTAATATTACTCAACGGAACCAGTCATCCGCTTAAAAAGCAATTAGAACAAAGGTTATCTGGAAAAGTTATCTCGCTTGGGAATAAAAGTGTGTATTCTCCAATGCATATTTTTAGCTTAGCAAAGCACATAAAGCAGTATGATATGCTACATGTACATTTATTTCCAGCCCTATATTGGGTGGCCATCGCTAAAATACTGTCAAGTTATAAAGGCCGTTTATTGTTTACAGAACACAATATAAGCAACAGACGATTTGATAAAAATTGGGCAAAGTACATAGATAGACTTATTTATAAGCAATACGATCGATGTATTGCCATTACAGAACCTATTAGAACGATCATTGGTGATCGGTTCAATATTCTACATAAAACCTGTTTGATAGAGAATGGCGTAGATGTTAAGGTGGTGACTGATGCTATACCGTATTCAGATGCGGAGATGAATACTTGGAGTATAGAAAACAACAAGAAATTACTTATTCAGGTATCTGCTTTTCGTCTACAAAAAGATCAAATTACCCTAATAGAGGCAATGAAGTTTTTACCTTCGGATGTAGCATTGTTATTGGTTGGTGAAGGAGAAAATTATGAAAAATGTAGAAAAAAAGCCAATGATATAAACCTCGAAAGTAAAGTTTTCTTTTTAGGTGTACGTACAGACGTCCCTCGCTTATTGAAATCTGCAGATATCATAGTGCTCTCAAGTAAATATGAAGGGATGTCACTTTCAAGTATTGAGGGAATGGCCAGCGGTAGACCTTTTGTAGCTAGTGATGTGCCCGGCTTATCCGAGATAGTTGCAGGGGCTGGAGTGCTTTTCCCTCAGGGAGATGCAAAGCAATTAGCCAAAGAGATAAACCAGTTATTAGATAATCAAGAATACTATAATGAAGTTGTTGAAAAATGCCAAGAAAGAGCTGCTTCATTTGATATTTCTACCATGGTCCACAAACACATAGACTTATATGAGTCCATCTACCAAGCCTAAGTTAATTCGAACGGCTACCGTTGGTATGTCGTTAAACGTATTGCTGCGTGGGCAACTCAAATTTTTGAACCAATACTTTGAGGTAGTGGCTGTCTCTGGTGGAGCAGACGAAATGAATGCTGTACGTACAAGGGAGAAGGTAAAGGTCAGGGAGGTGAGTATGCAGCGGGGTATATCTCCCTTTCGAGATGTAGTATCACTATACAAGTTGTTTCTACTATTTAGACAAGAAAAACCGGATATAGTACATTCTATTACACCCAAAGCTGGACTCTTAACTATGTTAGCAGCTAAAATGGCTGGTGTACCCATCCGAATACACACATTCACGGGACTCATATTTCCAAGTAAAACAGGCTTTTTGCAATCCATACTAATTCATATGGATAAAATACTCTGTGCATGTGCAACCGCAATATACCCAGAGGGACAAGGGGTGAAACAGGATTTGATAAATTATGGAATTACAAATAAACCGTTAAAGGTCTTAGCCAATGGTAATATAAATGGTGTTGATTTTTCGCACTTTGACTACCATTTATTTCAAGAATATGGGCTTCAAGCCAAACATCAATACGAATTAGAGGGCAAACTTATATTTCTGAATATTGGCAGAATGGTCAAAGACAAAGGCATTGTAGAGCTTGTTCGAAGTTTTATCAGGCTATTCAATGAAGGAAACAATGTCGCTCTTGTGTTAGTAGGCTCTTTAGAGCAAGACTTAGATCCTTTGCCAGACGATGTTTTAGATGCTTTAGAGCGTCATCCGGGTATTACATGGGTAGGATACCAATCTGATGTTCGTCCTTTTATTGCTATGTCTGATGTCTTGATTTTTCCGAGCTATAGAGAAGGTTTTCCAAATGTTCCATTGCAATGCGGAGCTTTTAGAAAAGCTATGGTATTGAGTGACATTAATGGTTGCAATGAGATAATTACCCACTACAAAAATGGTTTATTAGTGAAACCTAAATCAGAAGAGGAAGTTTATTTGGCAATGCTTTATATGCTTAAAAATCCTGAAAAAAGGAATAATTTTGGCCGTGAAGCATATGCCCACATAAAAGAAAATTTTGAACAAGATTCTGTTTGGGAGGCGCAACTGGCAGCATACCATTCATTGATAAAAAAATAGGTAGCACAGAGTGAACATAATTTATTTATCTAAATATGCCTCATATTCACCTTATGGACTTGAAACAAGGCATTTCTACTTATCCAGAGAACTTGTGAAACGAGGACATCAAGTTACCGTATACCTATCTACATCCAATCATAATCTGGCCCACTTGCCGTCCCAATTGTCTGACAACTTGGACGGAATTAACGTATGCTGGATACCTACGCTGCAGTATGCCAATGCATACGGAATAAGAAGAATTACAAGTTGGTTTCATTTTGAGTATAGGCTACGAAAAAAGCTACGTACAGAGCAACTTACTTCAGCTGATACCGTAATATGCTCGTCACTTTCCTTACTCACCATCTGCACCGGAATGCAATTGAAAAAGAAGTGGGGCAGTAAGTTGGTGTTTGAAGTACGCGATATATGGCCATTGGTATTAACCCGCCTATCCAATATTTCTAAACTCAATCCAATCTATAGATTACTTCGATACATAGAGGTAAATGGCTATAAAACTGCAGATATCATAGTAGGCACAATGCCACATCTCAAAAAGCATGTTCAAGTAAGTGTATCTGCCCCAAAAAAGGTCTTGTGGATTCCACACTTAGTGAATAATACTATTGATTATCTTGACACACACCGTTATACAAATGAGCTAAAAAGTATCAAGCAAAATGGAGGTACAATAGTAGGCTACACAGGAAGTATAAATAAGTCGAGTGCTCTTACCTATTTACTGGAGGCAGCAACTTATTTTTCTGAAAAGGAAATAAACATTCATTTTGTGTTTTTAGGAGAAGGACCATCTCTTGAGGAACTACAGAATAAATACAATGCTTCCAATATCCATTTTTATGATAAAATACCGCAAAGTGAGGTAGTTGCATTTTGCCGAGATTGCGATATATTGTATGATGGATATTTGAAAAGTGACTTATATGAATTTGGCAATAGTAGAAATAAGTATGTGGAATATTGCCTAGCAAAAAAACCAATACTATTGGCTTACAACGGGTCTACTCATTTTGTTGAAGAGTATGATTGCGGTACGGTAGTTGCTCCAGAATCTACTCCAGCACTCATATCTGGTTTAGAGGTGATGTTACAAAAACAAGCTCCCGAATTAAGCAGACTAGGACAAAATGCATATACCTTTGCAATGAATAATTTGAACTTAAAAAAGCAAATAGATGATTTTTTAGAAGAGCTAAATAATGTATAGACGCTTCATTAAAAAAATAGTAGATTTTGTTATTTCACTGGTTGCATTTGTAGTGCTACTACCGCTGTTTTTCCTAATGATCTGTATACTTGCTGTGGCCAATCGTGGATCAGTTTTCTTTACACAATTAAGACCAGGATTAAACGGTAAAATATTCCGATTGATAAAATTCAAGACAATGAATGATAGACGAGATAGCAATGGTGAATTATTGCCAGATGCTCTTCGTTTAACAACTACAGGAGCAGTGGTAAGAAGACTATCGCTCGATGAGTTACCACAACTTATCAATGTTCTAAAAGGTGATATGGCTCTTATTGGTCCACGGCCACTGCTCGTTGAGTACTTACCATTGTACAATGTAGAGCAGTCTCGCAGACATAAAGTGCGGCCAGGTATTACTGGATGGGCACAAGTCAACGGGAGAAATAGTATCTCTTGGGAAGAGAAGTTTAAGTTAGATGTTTGGTATGTAGATAATCTTACAATAATCCTAGACATTAAGATTATTGTCAATACGATAATGAAAGTATTTAGAAGACAGGATATATCTTCTAGTAGCTCAGTTAGTATGGAAAAATTTAGAGGAAGTAAGGCATGATTATTTTTGGAGCAAGTGGACACGGTAAGGTCGTATTATCTGCGAGTAGTGCGGAGATAAAATTCTTTTTTGACGATAATCCATTGATTACCCATTTTAAAGATTTGCCTGTACATAGGTACAGCGCTGATCTAGAAAAAGAGCAAGCGGTAGTGGTGGCTATTGGCGATAATAAAATCAGGAAGACCATCGTACAAACAGTCAAGCATATGTTTACAACTGTCATTGCCCAAAGTAGTTGTATTGATACATCGGTGAATATTGGGGAGGGTAGTCAGTTGTTGCATGGCGTGATCATACATAGCGATACGCATATAGGTAGACATACCATTGTCAATACAGGTGCTACTATAGATCACGATTGCAGTATAGGCGATTTTTGTCATATTGCACCTAATGCGACCTTGTGCGGTAATGTATCTGTAGGAGAAGGAACACTCATAGGTGCTGGCAGTGTAGTAATTCCTGGGGTTAAAATAGGGAAGTGGTGTACCATAGGAGCAGGAGCGGTAATACTCAAGGATGTGTCAGACAATAGTACTGTAGTGGGAAATCCTGGTCAAACAATAACAGTAAATGACTAATAAAAAAATTTACTTGTCTTCACCTCACATGGGAGGCAATGAGATAAAGTATGTGAAAGATGCGATAGATACCAACTGGGTAGCTCCGTTGGGGCCTAATGTAAATGGATTTGAAGACGCACTAGCTGCCTACAATGGCATATCTAATTGCGCTGCTCTAAGTTCCGGAACAGCAGCCTTGCATCTAGCACTCATACTTTTGGGAGTAGAGCAGGATGATGAAGTACTGTGCAGTACATTTACCTTTTCGGCTACGGTGAACGCAATCGCTTACCAAAAAGCAATTCCTGTGTTTATAGATTCTGAAAAAGAAACATGGAATATGTGTCCTGTAACGCTGGAAAAAGCAATACAAGATAGAATAACTAAAGGGAAGAAACCCAAAGCGGTAATCATAGTACACCTGTATGGTATGCCTAGTGATATGGATAGCCTAACGGCAGTATGCTCAGCACATGATATACCCATTATAGAAGATAGTGCAGAGGCACTTGGAGCTTCGTACAAGGGCCGAAAAATGGGTACTTTCGGTGTGCTAGGTGCTTATTCATTTAATGGCAATAAGATCATAACCACCTCTGGAGGTGGAGCGTTGGTTTCCAATAATGCTGAGTATATATCCAAAGCAACTTTTTTGGCGACACAGGCTAGAGATGACGCTCCCCACTATGAACATAGCCACATAGGGTATAACTACCGTATGAGCAATATTCTAGCAGGTATTGGTAGAGGCCAGCTTGAGGTACTAGATAAACATATTCAAAACAGGAGAAATATGAATTCTTGGTATCAAGAATTATTTGCACCTTATCCTTTCATTACAGTATTTGTAGAACCCTCTAAGGATTACATCTCAAATCATTGGTTGTCGTGTATCACTCTAGGAGAGAACGATAAAGGGATAACACGTGAAGTGATTCGACTTGCGTTGGGAGAGGAGAATATTGAGTGTAGACCACTTTGGAAACCGATGCATCAACAACCTGTTTTTCAAGAGTATCCATCTTATCTGAATGGTACGAGTGATTACTTATTTGATGTCGGGCTTTGTTTGCCAAGCGGATCAAATTTGGGAAATGAGGATCGTAAGCGAATAAAAGAAGCTTTACTCGCAGTGTTATCGTAGTCGTATTTTTTTTGAAAATCCTATACTTTCTTACCAACTACCCCTTTTACTCTGAGACATTCATTTCAGCAGAGATAGAGCAACTGCGCGAAGCGGGACACGTACCCATTATATGCAACTTTACCTTTGCAACAAGCGCTCAACTAAATTCTAGGCATAAGATAATTAATAATACAAGAAGCTTAGTTACTTTAGGCTCCGCCATAGTCAAAAATATTCAGGCTAATCAATCACTATTTCTTGATCGAAAATTTTGGATTGCAGTGATATCTAGTTGTTACAAAAATCCCAGATTTATTTTCAAGTATGCATTTATGTTGCTAAGTGCAGACTATATGCTCGTTCAAGCGAGAAAGGAAAATGCTGACTTAGTCGTAAATCATTTTTTATTCAAATCTACTTTAGCAGGGAGTTTTATAGCTCAAAAAATGGGTGTGCCCAATCACATTAGATTGCATACCAAACGGTACTTGTACTTAGATACTGTTTTAAAAAAAATACTCAAAGAGGCTTCGAAGCTATCTGCCATAGCAGTAGATGTGAAACGTTTTTATGAAGAAAAAGTGGAGCATTCAAGGTCTATAGACGTAATAAGACAGAGCGTTGATATAGCATTTTTGTCCAATATGCACCATCCTAAAGCAGAGAAAGCACTGTTCACTATATGTGCAATAGGAAGACTTACGAAAAAGAAGGGTTTTGATCAGTTGATTTCGGCAGTAAGTAAATTGGACCGTAATACCAAAAAGAAAGTACAACTAAGGATATACGGAGAGGGGTCTGAAAAGCAGTACTTAAGTGAGTTAATTGAAAAATATAAACTACATGATCACATTACATTAGAAGGAAAGAAGCCACACAAAGAATTGATGGTCTCACTCTCTAATTCAAGCGTATTGGTAGTGCCCAGTATAGAGCTGCGAGATGATATAGATGGGATACCAACGGTAATCATAGAAGCTATGCTAATGAAAGTACCTGTAGTTGCTTACGACACCGCTAGTATCTCAGAAATAGTAATACCGAGCGAAACGGGCTTTTTGGTGCCATCAAATGATGTAGAAGCACTGACCCAAAAGTTAGAACAATTAATTGTTGACAATTCAGATTTAGCCACAGTAAAAGAGAATGCATATCAAAAAGTACTAAAAGAATATGCATCTACGCTAGCCAATGATATATAAGCGTAAAACAAAAACGAATAAACGATTGGCGATCATATTTAGTGGTGACTTTCCTGAAGGGAATACGAAAAATGCACGTATAAAAACAATTGCCACATCGCTATTAGCAGAAGATTGGAAATCTACATTTGTGTCTGTATTCCCAACAAAATTTAGTAGTTCTATTCAGACGTCTCAACCCAGGCAGTGGAGTGGATTTGACATAGTGTGTACATGTATTAGTAGAAAGTACTTGCAGCCCAAGATACTGCGGTATGCTCAGATAATTTCAGGTCAGTTGGGTTTATTAATTTGGATTTTATGCACCTCATTTAAGTATGACGCATATTACTTTTACTGTCCTCGCTTTACCGATACCATACTTGGTTTGCGTTTGCTCAAAGTACTTCAAAAAAAAATTGTGGTAGACCAAACGGAACTGTTTTCATCTGAAAGTAAATCTCTCTTGCACACAAAAGAAGAAGAATGGATAGCTAAGTATTCAGATGTTTTATTGGTAATATCCAAGAGATTGTATTCATATTTTGGCTCTTTCAAACCCAGAGATTTGTTTATTTTTCCTATTCTAATAGATCACAACCGCTTCGCCATAGACAGAGAAGAAATACCCTACACTATGGGTTATATTGGAAGTTTTGCAGAAAAAGACAATGTCAAGTTGCTGTTAGAAGCTACCTCATTATTAGTGTCGAAGTATCCTAAATTATCGCTCAGACTGATTGGTTACAATCCGAATATCCAGGAACTGAAACGTACGATTATGGATATGGATATAGAAAAAAATGTAGAAGTAACGGGTACGGTAGCTTACGAGGATATACCTTTGCTTCTCAAGGAGTGTGACACCCTCCTGATGAACAGGGGAGAGAGCGATTTTGCTACCTATGGTTATCCTATCAAATTAGGCGAGTATTTTGCGTGCAGCAAACCAGTGGTTATGAGTGATGGAATTGGGTTTAGCGATGATTTTACGCATAGAAAAGAGGTGTATAAATACACCGTAGGAAATGCGAATGCTTTAGCAGAAACAGTAGCTTACCGTTACCAAAATATAGAAGAGTCTAATGCTGTTGCGTTACGTGGATATGAATATTCAAAAGATTATTTTGCAAGCAGTAAATTAGTGCCACATCTGGCCAATATGTTAAACCAATTATGAAAAGAGCTCTAGTACTAGGTGGGGGAGGTTTCATAGGGAATCATTTAGTGAAAAGGCTAAAGAACAAAGGGTATATGGTAGTAGCTGTAGATTTAAAATATCCCGAGTTTGACACCACTAGTGCAGATGAATTTATCATAGCTGACCTACGCCGTCAAGATGTGGTGAAGGAGATATTTACTAAGGATTTTGACGAAGTATACCAACTAGCAGCAGACATGGGTGGAGCAGGTTTTATTTTCACTGGAGAAAATGATGCCGATATCATGCACAACAGTGCACAGATAAACATCAATGTTGCAGAGACCTTGAAACACTCGAAGACGAAACTATTTTATTCTTCTTCGGCTTGTATATATCCAGAAGAAAATCAAATTGACGCACAGAATCCCAATTGTGCAGAGGATTCGGCTTTCCCAGCAAATCCGGATAGTGAGTACGGATGGGAAAAACTCTTCAGTGAACGACTATACACCAGTTATGCTCGCAATTATGGATTAAATGTGCGTATAGCACGTTTTCATAATATTTTTGGGCCATTGGGTACGTACATAGGAGGTAGAGAAAAAGCACCTGCAGCTATAGCTCGTAAGGTTGCTGAAGCCACCAATGGAGATGCCATTGAAGTATGGGGCAGTGGTGAGCAAACGCGATCATTTCTATACATTGATGAGTGCTTAGAAGGCATAGATCGTCTTATGACTTCTGAAGTAAGAGAACCGATCAATATAGGTTCTGCTGAAATGGTTACCATCAATGAGCTTACACATATGGTAATTGCCCTAAGTGGCAAAGACCTTTCAATCAAAAATATAGACGGTCCTATAGGTGTAAATGGCCGCTGTTCTGACAATAGACTCATAGCCAGTCTTCTGTACTGGCAACCCAATTATCCTCTCCAACAAGGAATGGAGATTCTGTATAATTGGGTTCATTCTAAACTTTAGTTTTACTCTCTTCCTGTGACGATATGTAAGTACTTTTGCCTTACGTAATATGAATTTGTCGTTTGATAATACTGAAGTAGCATTTGCACATAAGTCGAATCGTGATTTAAAAAAAGCATACCGCCTATTCCAAACATTTAATTATCCATTTTTAGTGAATAACGGACCTAAACTTGCTAATCTGGCATTGAGTCTTAGATTACCCATAAAAGGTATTATTAAAAACACCCTCTTTGCTCAATTTTGCGGTGGTGAGAGTATTGAAGAGAGCTATTTGTCTGCCAAGCAATTATATGAGAATGGTATAGGAGCCATACTCGATTACAGCGTAGAAGGAGAAGGTACAGAGGAAGATTTTCAATTGTCCTATGCCGAACTCCAAAAAGTAATACTTGAAGCGGCTAATAAACCAGAGTATCCGATAGCCGTTTTCAAATGTTCCGCCATCGCTAATTTTAAAATGCTAGAGGAATGTACAGAGGCCATACGTTCTGGAGAAAAGGTGAATTTATCAGAAAATCCAGAATACAAAGAGTTTAGTATGCGTATGAAGAGCCTGTGTCAACTAGCATATAAAAATAATGTAAAGCTGCTAGTAGACGCCGAAGAGACGTGGATACAAGATGCCATTGATGAGATAACCTACGAGAATATGGCGCTGTATAATACAGAGACTGCTATAGTCTACAACACGATACAGCTATACAGAAAAGGCCGCATTGCAGATATGCAACAGCGAATATATACGGCTAGAGAGCAGGGATACAAAGTGGCATTTAAGCTCGTACGTGGTGCTTATATGGAAAAGGAAGGACAACGGTCTAGGGATATGGGGTACGACAACCCAATTCAAAACTCAAAACAAGATACAGATGATGACTATGATGCAGCTATTCAATTGTGTTTTGAAAATAGAGATGTGGTAAGCATCTGTGCAGGTACGCACAATGAGAAAAGTTCTCTGATGCTAGCAAAACTATTGGAAAACAGTAGTATTGAAAAGAATGATGATCGTTTTTGGTTTGCTCAACTGTATGGTATGAGCGACCATATAAGTTATAACCTGGCTGCAGCGGGGTATAACATAGCAAAGTATCTTCCTTACGGACCAATCAGGGAAGTTCTGCCGTACTTAAGCCGTAGAGCTCAAGAGAATAGCAGTGTGAAAGGCCAAGCAGGCAGAGAGCTCTCATTGATTGCAAGTGAATTGCAAAGGAGAAAATTGAATATATATGTCTCAAATGATAACCGAATGTGATGTCACATTTAGCTTATCCTGTGAATTTTCTACTGTCTGACCAATAGAGGTATATAATGCATTGATAGAGGATTTTGAAGCAATCCGGCAGATTTAATGTTGGTCTATAGAGTATATAAAAACTCATGCCATACTCACAAAAGAGTAGGCCCTGGGGTAGTTGCTTTTATATATCCATAGTCTGGTTTTAAGTCTTTCCCTTCTGCAGCCTTTTTAGCGAGCTGATCACACACCTCATTTTCTGGGACTCCACTGTGTCCTTTTACCCAGTGAAACTTTACGGTGTACTTACCATGAATAGATAAGTACTTCCTCCAGAGATCCTCATTCGCCTTATCTTTAAAATTCTTTTTTACCCAGTTAAATACCCAGCCCTTCTCTATCGAATTAATTACGTACTTAGAGTCTGAATAAATGTGAATTTCTTTACCATTGGCAAAATCATTGAGCATACATAAGGCTTCGATAACGGCCAAGAGCTCCATACGGTTATTGGTGGTTTTCTGGAAACCTTGACTTGCCGTTTTGCGTATATCTCTCCACTGTAGAACTATACCATATCCTCCAGGGCCTGGATTTCCTAACGAGCTACCATCTGTATAGATGTTGATTATTTCCAAGGTAGTTGATTTTGTCTTTTCAAAAGTAAAAGATCTGCTACGATAAAGTTGCTGCCACCGATGAATAAAATACTGTTTTCTGAATCTCCTTCTTCTATAATCTGGTTATAGAGGGATAAGATAGCCCTATCTAAGGCATCATATGGTGTACTCGGTATAGCATGTTTCTGGCACTGTGCATGGGCCAAATCTGCATCCATTCCTCGGATAACATTAGGCTTTACGACGGCTATTTTTTTAGCAACAGGTAGGAGAGGTAGTATAGCAGAGAGATCTTTATCGTTTACAAATCCTAGAATAAAATAAGCGTTTAAATTTAACTTATTGATATCATGTGCTATGCGTTTTATTCCTTCTTCATTATGTGCTACATCGCATATCACCAAAGGTTTATCATTCAACTGTTGCCATCTACCTTCAAAATTAGTGATGGTACATACGTTTTGTAGTGCATAATGTATTAGCTCCATTTCTACAGGTAATTGATCGTGTAGTAGTTCCAAGCATTTTAGGGCACAACCAATATTCCATTGCTGGTGTTTACCCTTAAGATCTGTACGAAATGTCCCTTCATAATATGGGTATACAGGAGCTTCGAGCTTGTCGGCGTATCGCTCTATTACCTTAGCTGGAGAACTATCTATCTTACCCAGTATTACAGGAGTTCTTCTTTTGATTATACCCGCTTTTTCTTGGGCTATAAGCTCCAAGGTGTCTCCGAGCATATCCTTATGATCGTAGCCTATGCTGGTAATGATACTGGCTAGAGGTGAAATGATATTTGTACTATCTAGTCTACCACCTAAACCTGTTTCTATAATAGCTATGTCTACCTTTTGTACAGAAAAGTAAGTGAATGCCATGACCACGGTAATTTCAAAAAAGGAAGGTTGTATCTCATCTATAAGATGAGAGATTTCTTTGGTAAAACCGACAACAAACTCTTTGGAGCATAGTTCTCCATTTATTTTTATTCGCTCTCTGAAGTCTACTAAGTGAGGTGAGGTATAGAGTCCTACATTGTACCCATTGTTTTGATAAAGTGCTGATAGCACGTGAGAAGTAGACCCTTTGCCATTGGTGCCTGCCACATGTATGGTTTTAAAGGTGTCCTGGGGATTACCCAATGCCTCACAGAGCTTGATAATATTGGTAAGGTCTTTCTTGAATGCTGATGCACCTATCCGCTGGTACATAGGCAACTTGGTATACAAGTAATCAAGCGTTTGCTCGTAGGTCACTTGGTTCTCTATTTTTGGGATTAATTTACCTTAAAGGTAAAGTTGACGTATCCACAACCACCTTTTGAATTGGTTACGTTTGTGAATTTGAATTTACGCAATGCAGTAGTTGCACGAGCTACCAGTTCGGGGTCGTTTGTCATGTTTATATCCCTGAATTTTGAGTTCTTATCTACTGAAGTAACGCTACCGTTGGCATTTACACATACTCTGAGGCTGACAATACCGTTTTTTTGAACACCGCCTTCAGGTTTTACATAGTCCCTTACTTTAAAACCCCCAATACCACCTTGTATACCGGGACCTATTGCAGGACCGCTTCCCGTACCGTCACCCATTGATCCTATTCCTCCCGTGCCTTCTGGACTTCCCTCAGGCTTACCATCTGGTCTACCCTTATATCCACCTTTGTCAGAATTTCCCCCTTTTCCGCTTCCCGATTCGCTCTTTCCAAAGAGGCTTTTTTTATTGGGTTTACGCTTCGCTGGCTTGGTCTCTTTTGGTTTCTCTTGTTCTTTCGGCTTGTCCACTGGCTTGGTAGGTTTTTCTGATGGCTTTGTCTCCATAACAGCTGGAGCTTCATCTACATCACTAGTCAGTTGATTCTCTGGGATATATTCTTCTTCTACCTGCGGTTCGTAGTCTTCTTGCTCTGCAGCACTATTGTCTGGTCCTCCTTGATCTGGGTTTCCGATACTTACTACTGTACCTCCGCTAGGTTCTAGTTCTGCATCTGCATTTTTCCAAACAAAAAGCGATAGTAATATAAATAAAAGTAAGAGCAATGAAAAGAATGTCACGGTACCTATTACCGCTTTTTTATCTTCTTCTCTACTTATATTTACCATATTGATATTTGTTTATTTAGAACCGTCTAGGGCCAAAACTACCTTTGCGCCGAGCTTATCTGCTGTCATTACAAGGTTCATTACATCTTCATAACGCACATTTTTATCCCCTCGTACACTTACCGTCGCATTTGTTTTGTCTTTTAGTACCTCCTCAAGTAATAAAGGTAAACGGTTGTATGAAGTTTTTATATCGTCTATGGCATAATTGAGGTCTGAGTCTACAGAGACGTGAATAACTTCGTTGATGACATTTACATCATTTGTCCCCTTTGGTAATACTAGTTTGAGTGCAGGGTCTTTTACTACAGAGCTTATTATGATAAAGAAAATAAGCAGCAGAAATACAATATCCGTCATACTCGACGCATTGAATTCTGTGTTTATCTTGCTGTTTTTTCTAAGATTCATATTAGGCTGGTTCGTGCAGTATATCCAAGAACTCTACTGAAGTGGCTTCCATTTTATAGACCACCTTATTGATCATACTGGTAAGTAGATTGTATGCTATGTAAGCAAAAATACCTACCACAAGTCCAGCTACTGTGGTCATCATGGCCTCACCAATACCGCCGCTTAGTAAGTCTGCCGTAATTTGCTGACCGCTATCTTGCATTTGATTAAATGTACGGATCATACCCGTAACGGTTCCTAAGAAACCAAGCATAGGAGCAGCTCCAGATATAGTAGCCAATAGGGGCATTCCTTTTTCTAATTCATACACCTCTAGTTTACCTACGTTTTCTACAGCAACACTTATATCTTTTAGCGGCTTGCCTATACGAGATAATCCCTTAGCTATCATCAAGCCTATGGGAGTACCCTTATCCTGACAATGACGCTGAGCTCCTTTTATATCTCCATCAACAACCATTTCTTTAATTCCCCCCATAAACTGAGAATCCAGAACACCTGCCTTTTTTATGGTAAAATATCTTTCGAAAGTGAGGTATACGGCAATTACAAATAGTATTCCTATTGGTATCATTACAATGCCTCCTTTCCATATTAAGCTCAGTACATCTAGTGCACTTCCACCTTCCGATGCAGCAGCTGTTGTATCCGAAACGACGTTTCCGCCTTGTACAAGTTGAAGTAGTATGCTCATATTATTTCTGCTTTACTATTAATTTTAGGTCTAATTTGTTTTCAAGTAGGTTTTTGTATTCGTCAGCAAGTTCTTGATCATGAAACGAAATAATAAATACAGTGGGCTCATTATTACTGTCTAGCGTTATTTCAGTGTTGTCGTATTTGTCTGACAAGCTTGCTGTAAGGGCTGTAGCTTCGTTGTTATTTGCCACTTGAGCATATATACCATAGCTAGGATCTGCAGCTATGTCAATATATAGTGGGGTAGTGGGTGCCTCTAATAAGGATGCTACTTGCTGATCTGCGAATTGACGGTTGCTTTGGTTTTGCTCAAAGTTGAGTAAAGCAAAAACCATCCCGATCAAAAAACAAACTCCTAATGTATTGACAACTGCCAGCCCAGAGAAGCGAGATTTGGTTTTAGTCTGGCGCTTCTTTGCCTGTAGTTTTTCGTTACGCTGCTTTGTTTTTGCTTTGGCAGCCGCTACTTTGGTTACTACTTCTCTTACCATTGGAGGTGCTACAGTAGGTTCTTCAACCTTTGCAGGAGCAAGTACTTCATTTGTGGCGTCTTGATGTGCAATTGGAGCGGGATTAATTGTAAGCTCTAACTTTTTGAGACGTAGTTTTGGTAATCCAAAAGACGCTGTGTCAAAATTGACAGAGTGATAGGGCACAAAAACGAGTTTATCTTCTTGTGTATAGTAGAACGTTCCTATGTCTGAAACCTCCACGTTTCGCTTGCTTTTGAGGATATCCCAAAGCCCGGTAGTGTATTCATTTATCTTCTCTAGACCACATTCGTAGCTACAATTGTGATGTGTGCTAACATAATTAGCGACTAAACCGTCGTTGTTTACTATCTGCTGGTTGAAAGTGACAACCTTTTGCTTTGGTATGGCATACTTGGCCACTTCATTGCGTTCTGCATTCTTTTCATGTAGCAAAAAAGCCCCAAAACCAGGTAGTATAACACAGTTGTGCTTGTAGAGTAAAAATGATATTTCTTTTGCCAAATTCATTTGAATGCAATATTAAGAAATAAGGAGCACATTCATCCTTATTTCTTCTTAAAGTGAGAAGGTAACTCCTGCTAGGATATTAAGTCCCTGAGCACGGTAGTTATTCCATATCTCGTATCGTTTATTTAGGATATTGTTTACATGAATAAATCCACTAATATTTTTCTTGTATCGGTATTCTGCACCTACATTTATATCATTGATAGCTGCAAGAGTGCTACGCTTACCCGCAATATCTCTTGCTTGCCGCGAGCTTGTGGCAAAGTAACCTCCGTTTATATAAATTTTATCGGCTAAACGAACGGTTGCAAACAAGGCAGCATCATAGGTGGGTAGGTGCCATACTTCTTTTACGGTATCCGTACTGTAGGAGTAGATATTTCCTCTGAAACCAAGATCTATATTTTGATTGACATTAAACTTTAGCTCACCAGAGAATGTAAATTTATTCATGTCGTCTTCTACTGTAGTGAAGTTAAGCAGATTATTGGTGTCATTGATGAATAGGTACTGATCTGCGATTGTCTCTTGTTGTATCTTGATACCAAACTCCACAAATCGTTTGAAACTACCATTCATACCTGCAAAATATTTAAAAGTGTATGGGTTAGATAGGTTTAGATTATTGCCTAAGAAAAGGTTCTCATAGCTAATGCTTTGAAGTGTGTTTTTCTGTAAATCACCCGTAATACCTATGTATACTCTTAGCTTCTTGGGTACAAGATAAGTTTCTGCTTTTAAGTGTGGAGCGAGTTTAATCTCATTTCTACTGGAGTCTAGCTCACCTATGTAGTTGGCATTAAGCCCTATGTCGAACGTATACTTTTTAAAATTAAATTGGTAGTGTGGTTTAATATCAATAAAAAGTCTTTTGTATTTGGCTGTTTCGGTAAGCTGCGTATACATGGCTCCTACGTCCAGCAATACGCGGTTCTTCCCTACCTTAAACTTACTGAAATTAAGTACTTTAAATGTACTTTCATTCTCGCCTAATTTATCAAATAGATTAAACCCAATGTCAAATGTGTTGCTCATTCGTGACTTGTTCACAGACCATGTGGTTTTGGCGCTTATGTCATTGTATATTTGATTTATGTCACCGAGTTCGAGTGGTGGATTTGCAGTATCTGCCAAATAGCCATAGTAGTGTACCACATTGCGGTTATAGTCAATCTCTGCATACAGGTCATTTCCTTTTTCGCTTAGACCATATGCTTTTATGTGATTTTGGCTAAAGAGTCCTTGCTCGGGGTTATTTGATGCGTTGGCAGCATGGTGTTTAAAGTGAAGGCCGTAGGTATAGTATTTATCTTGTATGTTGTTTATACGAGCATCTACATAGGAGGTAAGATAATTACCGCCGCCAATCTCAATGTAATTATCAAAAATATCTTCTGGCTTTTCTAGTTTTATGAAGACGGGATCTATTGGCGTATATACGGATTTCGGCTTGTAAGCTGCATTTGGAAAAACAAAGCTATAAGTAGGGGACTTTACTTTTGGCTCCTCTAACGTGGGTTGTATATCTATTTTTACAGATTCTGCTACGTTTGGCTTATACTTTGTGTTAACTGTTACATCTGCTAATGTAGAATCTGTTGCTGTATTTTGAGCTATTGCTGTTGTAGCAAAAAATAGGAGGAACAAGTTAGTTATGTGTTTCAATGGAATGTAATTCATTGTTCAAAAATCAAACGAATTTACGGGTAGTAAAGTACATCAAATTGCTGTAATTTTATTTTATATCAACACCTTTTCCAATAGTTGCGAAGTAGACTGGTTTAGTATATATTTGGGTAAATTAGTTTAGATAATAATAATGTCAAAGAAAGAAAATGATAATAAGTTGAAAGCCCTAAAGATGACAATCGATAAACTCGAGAAATCATATGGCAAAGGCGTAGTAATGAGGATGGACGATGAAAACATTGTGAAGGTAGATTCCATATCTACCGGTTCTCTTGGGTTAGATATAGGTTTAGGAATTGGGGGTTTCCCAAAAGGAAGAGTGGTAGAAATATATGGACCAGAATCATCGGGTAAAACTACGCTTGCAATGCATTGTATTGCAGAGGCTCAGAAAACAGGGGGGATATGTGCGTTTATAGATGCAGAACACGCGTTTGATAAGTTTTACGGAGAAAAAATTGGTATAAATACAAACGAACTACTTATCTCTCAACCAGATGATGGAGAGCAAGCCTTAGAAATAGCAGATAACTTGATTCGTTCGGGTGCTATTGATGTTATTGTAATTGACTCTGTTGCGGCGTTAGTGCCACGTGCCGAGTTAGAGGGAGATATGGGAGATTCTAAAATGGGTCTTCACGCTAGGCTAATGTCTCAAGCATTACGTAAGCTTACAGGTACTATTAACAAAACAGGTTGTATTTGTATATTCATTAACCAACTTCGTGAGAAAATAGGGGTGATGTTTGGCAATCCTGAGACCACTACAGGTGGTAACGCTCTTAAATTTTATGCTTCTGTACGTTTAGATATACGGAGAATTGGGAGTATTAAGGATGGTGTAGACATTATAGGAAACAGAGTGAAAGTAAAGGTTGCTAAGAACAAGGTGGCTCCTCCGTTTCGTGTTGTGGAGTTTGATATTATGTATGGCCAAGGTATCTCAAAAGTAGGAGAGGTGATAGACTTAGGTGTAGAAAATAATGTCATACAAAAAAGTGGTAGTTGGTTTAGCTATGGTGAGACTAGACTTGGACAAGGTAGAGACTCTGTAAAGCAGATATTACTTGATAATCCTGAAATGATGGATGAAATGGAAGCAAAGATATTTGACATCATAAATGGAGTAGAAACGCCTGAAATAGAGCAAACTGCTGCAGAGTAGGACTTGTTTTCAGTATCAATGAATAAACGGCTCTATTGCATTGGCAATAGAGCCGTTTTTGTTCTATGCCTATTGCTCATAGTGCTTTATTCACTTGTATGGTGATATACGGTGGTGGTCCTAACCTTTGATCGGACTGCTGCTAGATCCCATTCACTTGTTATCTTTTTCCGAGGTAGTTTCCTTTAAATTTACGGTAAGGAGCAGCGATATACATCATTAGTAATCTACTTAATCTGAATGACAAGGTAGAAGTCATAAGGGTAAAGGCAATTACTGAACTGATGTACCAGCTGAGGTTTACATCATCACTGTAAGTAAAGAAGAAAAATCCGATGATAATAAATGATGCAACACTGTAGACATAGCTAAAATACATTGCTCCCCAAAAGAATCCGGGTTCGCTTTCAAACTTTACTTGGCAAGACGGACAGTTGTCATTCATTTCTCTAAACTTCTTTAGATTCGTCCCTTTATGTGTGAAAACATTGCCTTCTCTACACTGTGGGCATTTGCCTTTTACAAAGGCAGCAAAGAATGACATGTTATTGTTTTTTCTTGTAATACCACGCGCCACCTATCGCCGCAATGGCAAGGTAAGGAGTTGCAAGCAGGTACAGAATGCCATCATTGAGCCCTCTGCCTTTCGAGTTCTCATCTTTCATTCCACTTTCAACAGAAGCTTTACACATAGGGCATTGCGCTTCTACGGTTAAACCTACGGTCATCACAAGAGTCAGTATAATTATTATCCGTTTCATTGTTTCAAAGATAGTGTTACTTGGGTAGAAAGAAGAAATTCTGAATGTGAGAAGGATTATTTTGTATCGCTTCTAACTTACCGTTTAGCAAAACCATAGTAGTGTATCCTAATTTTTTCAAATAGGCAAAGCAGTCCGTTCTGTTCTGATTGTCCCACAGTTCGCAATATATTATTGGCTTGCACCTGGTTAATAGTTTTTCTGCTCCTAAAAACACTTCATATTCAAAATTTTCAACGTCTATTTTGATTGCATCTATGTGCTTATCGCCCAGTTCAGGTAGGTCATCTAGTTTTTTACAATCTGTTTCAAATAAACTACCGTCGTTGAATTCTTTCATCTTATCGTCAACCACGTGAGACAAGCCTTGTTTTTTTACCCCATCTACTATCGGTAGTACGAGTTGTATTTTTTTGTTCTCGTTTCCTAGAGCATTGGTAAGGAGAGTTAAGTTGTTTAGGTTATACCGGTTCTTTACTTTTTGTACCACTTTATAGTTATTGGGCATTGGCTCAAAAGCTATTGTTTCTCTCGTATTTTTGGCAAGGTAGTAGCTCATAAGACCCAGATTGGCCCCAATATCTAAAACCACACTTTCCTTTTTAACTAGGCTTAAAAAATGAAAAAAATCATTTTCATTTTTATCGTTACGAAGTGTTTTTAATTTGTACAATGTAAAATACCACAAGTACGTATCGTATCCGAAAAAATATTGTAGAGTACGTTGTATAAAAGCTTTCAAGAGTCGTTTAGAAAGAGTAGTAAGGTGATATCATGAGATAGACAACCACGCCTGTAACAGCTACGTAGAGCCATATTGGAAAGGTGAAACGAACTATTTTTCTGTGTTTGTCAATCTTCTCATTGAGGGCGTACCAAAACGAAAGTAATATTAATGGAAGAACTCCAGCTGCTAATATAATGTGTGAAATAAGTATGAAATAGTAGATATATCGTAGGGGTCCTTCTCCGCCAAATGTCGTTTCTGGTACAAAGAAGTGATAGATTACATAGCTTATAAGAAACAGAGCTGACAAGCCAAATGCGGTAAGGTTTAAAGCCTTATGCTTGGCAACATTCTTTGCCTTGATAGCTCTAAGAGAAAGTATCAATATTACTGCACATGTACCGTTGATAAGAGCATGTAACAGAGGCAGTCTGTAAATGAAACTTGGAAATTCTAAAGGTGGGTTGAGCACTCGTTTGTTGAGAAGTACTACCAATACAAATACTACAATGGAAACTACCATTGCTATTCTAAAAAATAATTTGTCGCTTATTTTACTCATCCTCTTTTTTTACTGATTGATCTTTATATGTTTTCAATAAGAAACGGGCGTCTGTTATCATTTCCATTATTTCACTGAAATTCATGCCATTGTAGATCCCACGTACTTGAAAGTCTTTGTCTACAAGCATGATTTTCTCGCTATGAATGAAATCATTGGTGTCTGGCACTTCCTGAATAACGGCTTTGTAGCTATCTCGGGCTAGGTGGTATATGGTGCTTTTCTTTCCAGTAAGAAATTTCCATTGGTTGTCATCTGCCTCAAACTTATCTGCATACGTCCTAAGCACAGCTGCAGAATCGTTGTAGGGATCTACGGTGTGTGAGAGGAAGAGTATATCTGAGCTGTTTTCAAGTTTCTGACTTGCTATTTTCATATGCCCATTTATGATGGGACATACATCAGGACAAGAAGCAAAGAAGAAGTTGCTTATAAAAATTCTATCTCCGATACTATCTCGTGTGAAAAGCTCTCCGTTTTGGTCAACTAGCGCGAAAGAATCTACTATGTATGGAACTTCGGTACCCATTTCATTGGTGGTGTATATAGGAAGTTCTTTATACCCAAATACCGATTTTTTGAGCAGAAGGCCAAATAATACGGGTAGGCCAAGTATTAGACCGATAACAGTTACTACGAGTATCCTCCGGCCAGTGGATTGTTTCATATAATGATACGGATTAAGGCCTTAAATTGTTCCCCAAAAGTTTCCTTCATACATCATCCAGTAGAGGAAGAATATGATGAAAGCCATCGGCAATATAATCATGTAACCTAATTTTTTGTGCTCGTGCTTCATGTGCATAAAAGTACCTACAATGAACCAAGCCTTTAATATCCCCATTACGATAAAGAATATGTTTCTGCTAATGCTTGGAGGCCAAACAAAATAAGCGACAACATCTGCTATGGTGAGAAAGGAAAGTATCCAGAATTTCTTCCAAATATCTGATGTACCGTGACTATGGGCTTTTGGAACCCATACTGTCGGGTCGTAATTTACCTCGTCGTGTATATCTACTTTTTGATTTGAATGAGAAGACATGTATTGTTAATTTCTTAAAGTGTGAATGATAATGAAACGATACTTAAATTAAATAAAAGAAGGTAAAAACAAATACCCATACTAAATCTACAAAGTGCCAGTACAGACCCACTTTCTCAACCATTTCATAGTGACCTCTCTTAGCATACGTACCATTCAGATTGTTTATGTATACAATAATATTGAGAACTACTCCTGAGAATACGTGAAACCCGTGAAATCCTGTAACACCAAAGAATAATGCAGCAAAGGCCGGTGGACCATATGGGTTTGCCCACATGCGAGCACCTGCGCTTATAAAATTTGTCCATTCCCAAGCTTGGCAACCCAAGAACATAAAACCACCGATAATGGTTAATAGCATCCACTTGGATACCGCTTTTTGATCTCCGCGTTGACCTGCTTCTACACCCAGTACCATTGTTACGCTGCTAAGTATCAGAATAAGCGTCATCAAACTCACGAAAATTAGTGGTAGGTGAAGACCGTGGGCAAACGGAAAATGGTTAAATACTAAATCTGGAGACGGCCATTGAAATTCATTGAAAACACCTAAATCGCGAAGAGCTGGGATAAAGTGTTCTCCGTGATGCGCATCTACTCCTGGTGCAGCAAATTTTTCTTGTACATTTTGAGCAAAACCTAATTCTAGATTTTCTATTTGCGCTAATTCCGTAGACGGATAGCTATAGCGTATTGCGCCGTATCCAATAAGGAGGGAAGAAAAAGTGAATGCATCTGAAAGTAGGAATACCCACATCATCAGCTTTCCGTAACTTACATTGAAGGGTGAGTTTCCTCCGCCCCAAGTGCTTGATTTTGATATTGTTTGTGTTGACATTGGTTAGAAATCGGGTGCAAAATATAAAAACATATACAAATAGACCCACAATAGGCCGATAAAGTGCCAATAAGTATTGCACATGCTTATCTGTAGTGTATTTTTCTTATGCACTTTAGATTTGTATGTGCGTACAAGCGTCACGATTAGGTAAATTATACCTGCTAAAATATGCGCTAGGTGTATTGCAGCTATCGCAATAAGGAAGGATGCGGAAACTCTGTCACCTTCTTTTGGGTTTACAAAATGAAGACCATCTCCAGCCATCACAACCCATCCCCAGTATTGAGTCACAATGAATCCTATGCCGAGTATAATCGTAAGTGCTAATCCTATTTTTACACCATTTATCTCATCGTTTTTTGCAGATCTGTATGCGTAAAGCATGGTGAGACTGCTAAGTAATATTACAACGGTAGAGTATAAAAATACAGTTGGTATTTCAAAATCAAACCAATTGCCATCACCTTTACGCACGATATACGCACTGGTAAGTCCAGAGAATAACATGAGTATACCGAGTAACAATAGCCATAAGCTAAATTTTTTCGGGTGAACCCGTCCTTCGTATTCTATTTCTTTTGCCATAATTATTATATCTTATCTATTAGTAACACTACCAGGACAAAAGGGTTGTATAAAATTGAGGCAAACATCAAAGTTTTCGCATCTTTAATTGAAAGAGATCGGTATAACTTAGCAGCCATATAAGTAAGTGCCAATGAACCTAAGGCAAGTAATATAACACTGCGCATACCGCTCATAGATATCATGAAAGGAAGTACACTGATGGGTACAAGTAAAGCGGAGGAGATAAATATAAGTGCGGCTGTTGACTTTGACCTTCCAGATGCCAGAGGAAGTAATCGGTATCCCGCTTTCTTATAGTCATCGTCTAGCACCCAAGCAATTGCCCAAAAATGGGGAAATTGCCATACAAATTGTATAAGGAACAATATACCTGCCGCAGCAGAAAATCTACCAGTAGCTGCGACCCAACCCAATAGCGGAGGTATAGCTCCTGGTACAGCTCCTATGTATACAGCTATACTAGAAAACCTCTTGAGCGGTGTGTATATAAAGGCGTAACTAATAAGGGAACCAATACCCAATATAGCTGCATAGGCATTGAGGTAGTGTCCGAGTAAGTAAAGGCCAATGATGCCTGTAATGCCACAAAATACGGCGGCCTCCAAAATACCCATTCTATTTTGAGCAAGAGGTCGGTTCTCAGTCCGCGTCATACGTATGTCAAAGTCTTTCTCAATAATTTGATTCAACCCATTGGATGAGGCTACAACAAGAAAACCACCAACTGTAAGAGCATATAATTCGGTCCAATTGAGTGTACCTGCATAACCTATTAGGTAACCAAAAATAGAAGACAAAACCACGGTAAAGGTTAGCCTAAACTTTATCAGTAGGCTGTAGTCTTGTATCTTGGCTTTGATGCCCATTTTTTCAGTGTTTATACTAGCTGATTTCAAGTGATTTTAAGCTTTTTTATAGTGCCCTAGATAGGAAGCGCAAATATAGAATTGTAGCACGAATATACCTGCACCTAAAGTTATATGGAACAGTTTTGAAATAGATGCTGTAGACTCCAATAGTGCCATAGGACCCCATAGTATTTGTCCTATGCACAGGAACATAATCCAACGTGAATATTGACTAATAAATGTGCCTTTGTGTGCCGTAATAAACTGGTATATACTGACAACAAGTAAGATAGTTCCAAAGGCTGCGTGCCATTGTATGGTTGGATACATTCCTTCTATGTTAGCTGCTACTGTTCCTAGTGTAGGCAGTAAGTCATAGAGTTCCCGAACTTCTGCTCCTAGGATTACTTGAATAGTACTGAGGGTCATCATTAGTAGTCCTACCTGTTTCGTTTTTCTGTCTACAGTGTCATATTCATGCATAAGTGCATACCTGCGTGCCAATAAGAAAAAACAAATACTTGCAAAAGCTGCTATGAAATGGATTGTTACAATACCTCCTATTAAATTACTATTCACGACTAGGGCACCCAGTAGAGCGTTTATAAAAACAAAGATAAAGCCAGCTAAAGTGTACCAGAGCACGGTGGAGTTTGATTTGTAATACGCTAGACTCAGTAGAAAACATAGGAATACTACAATACCCGTAAGTGCACCCCAAAGCCTGTTTATATATTCAATGTAGGCTTTTACCACATTGAATTTATGCGACTCTTCTAATTGTGTATCATTTCTTATCGCATCTGCCTTTGCATCAAAACCCATTAGGTCTAACACCGTTGTAAAACGCTTGGTTTTTTTTATGCGTTGGTCTTTGAAATACGTTTCGTAATCTGCGGGTAATTCACTCTCAGAAATAGGAGGGATGTACTCTCCAAAGCATTTTGGCCAATCAGGACAACCCATACCACTGCCAGTACTTCGAACTAATCCTCCTAAAACAAAAAGCATAAAAATAAGGAATGTAGAGAGCCAGTTGAGTTTGAGGTATGACATAAACATCAGGTGTTAATTTCTAAAGTGGAGAGCAAAAAAAACCGTCTCGCTGTGAAGACGAGACGGTTTTTTTTATCACACTGATTAGGCTGTGCGGGGTGTAAACCAATTTTTTATTAAGGTGAAGAAATTAGCAGTTTCCTTTGCGGGTTCATCTTCAGCAGATGGGGTTAGCTTGGTACCTGTCTCGAATAGCCCTATCTCATGATTTTCATCTGGTACATTCTGCATTTTAAAGTCTTCTTCGTATGCAGGGTTACTGTAGTCGTAAGCCCATCTATATACTGTAGGGATTGCTCCAGGCCAGTTTCCATGTATACGTTCTACTGGAGTAGTCCATTCTAGTGTATTTGCTTCCCATGGATTTTGAGATGCCTTTTTACCAATGAATATACTCGAGAAGAAATTGTAGATGAATATAACTTGTGCCAGGCCTCCTAGAATGGCAGCCATGGTCATAAGTACGTTTACATCTGCCCATACTCCGTATTCCGGTAAGAGGGTAAATGCATAGTACCTACGTGGAACACCTGCAAGACCAATAAAGTGCATAGGGAAGAATACCAGGTAGGCAGACACAAAAGTCAACCAGAAATGGATGTAACCCAATGGCTTATTCATTAATCTCCCAAACATTTTTGGGAACCAGTGATAGATACCTGCAAGCATACCAAAGATAGCTGCACAACCCATAACGATATGGAAGTGACCTACTACAAAATATGTGTCATGCAATTGTATATCTAGTGTTGCATTACCCAAGAAGATACCCGTAAGACCTCCTGATATGAAAAATGATACTAGTCCGATAGCAAACATCATAGCATTAGTGAATCGGATATTTCCTCTCCAAAGTGTAGCGAGATAGTTGAACGTTTTTACGGCAGAAGGTACGGCTATAATCAATGTTGTTACCAAGAATACCGCGCCCAGTAATGGATTCATACCGGTGATGAACATATGGTGTCCCCAAACAATAAATGACAAAAATGCAATACCAAGTAAGGAAATAACCATAGCAGTGTAACCAAATATGGGTTTACGTGAATTAATTGCAATAACTTCGGATGTAATACCGAGTGCTGGCATGATAATAATATATACCTCAGGATGACCAAGGAACCAGAATAAATGTTGGAATAGTACTGGACTACCACCAGTGTGTTCTAATGCACCAGCAGATCCAAGATAAATGTCAGATAAGTAGAAACTTGTTCCAAAACCTCTATCAAACAACAGCAATAAACCTCCTCCTAATAGTACGGGGAAGGATAACAATCCGAGAACAGCAGTAAGGAACAAAGCCCACACTGTAAGGGGTAGTCTCGTCATAGACATACCTTTCGTTCTCATATTAAGTACCGTACTGATATAGTTTATACCACCCAGTAACGATGAGGCAATGAATAAGATGATTGCAGAGAGCCACAATGTCATTCCCATTCCCGAACCTGGCATAGCTTTTGGCAGAGCACTCAATGGCGGGTAGATAGTCCATCCACCTGAAGCAGGTCCTGTTTCTACAAACAATGAAGAAAGTAGAACAATACTACTCAAAAGAAAGAACCAGTAGGATAGCATGTTCATAAAAGGGGATGCCATGTCTCTAGCACCTATTTGTAAAGGTAGGAGTAGATTGGCAAAAGTTCCACTCAGACCAGCGGTAAGTACGTAGAATACCATTATGGTACCGTGCATAGTTACTAAGGCCATATAATATCCCGCATCAAGCTTGCCGTCAGGAGCCCATTTGCTGCCAAATAACCATTCTAGTATAGGGAAAGATGTATCTGGATATGCCAATTGAAGACGGAAAGCGATTGACATTCCCATCCCAATTAAACCCATTATAATACCGGTAATCAAAAATTGCTTTGAGATCATCTTGTGATCCATACTGAATACATACTTTGAAATAAAGCTTTCCTCGTGATGGTGATGATCGTCAGTGTGTGCGTGTGCTACTGCTGTACTCATTTTGTTAATTTTACTCTATAAATTAATTTAATGCTACTGTTTCAGTACCTTCTACAGTACTTTCTGTTTCCGCGTTTTCAGTTTCTACTTTCTTAACAAACAAACCTGCTTGTTCGTTCATCCATTTATCAAAAGATATTTGATCTTCTACGACAACCTTCATTTTCATATTGAAGTGAGCGTTACCACAAATTTTGTTGCAAACGAGGTAATAGTCAAATTCTGGATCTCCTTTTATTAGTCTCATTTCCTCCGTACTTTTAATCGGTCTGAAAGTAAACTCAGTGGGCAAACCGGGCACTACGTTCATTTGTGTACGGAAGTAGGGTAAATAAGCAGAATGTATAACGTCTCTTGCTCTAAATTTGAATGTAACCAATTCATCTTTCACGAGGTGAATTTCGCCTACTACCTGGTCATCGTCACCTTTTCCGGTGAACATACTTCCTTTTTCAGTTTTAAGTGCTCCTTTAAGTCTCTCAATCTGGGTATTTCTTGCACGAATAGTCAATCGCAAATCATCTTCTTTATCCCCTGAGGTGTATTCTGATATCTTTCTGAGGTGAGCATCTCTTTCATCGTCTACAAGTCCACCTAGGGTAGACTTGAGTTTAGCAAGCTCTTTGGGCAGCCTATCAATTGCTTCTTGTGTTGATACGATGTCTTCTTGAAGCTCAGTAATAAGCTCAGTTGCATGCTCCTTGTTGGCTACGCCCAAAGGGTTCATACCATTAATAAGGTTGTAATTGGCTGTACCTAGTTCACCATCAGCACCTGGATATCTTGCATTCCATCCAAATTGATAAGCAAATACCTCTATTTTCTTGGTATCTTCTCCTGCATTGCTGCGTAATATTTGATTCCACATTTTGAAACCACCGGACACCAAGACTGCAAGTACTATGGCAGGTATGAGTGTCCATACATACTCCAGGTTATTGTTGTGAGAGAGGAAATATGCTTTTCTGCCGGGCTTTTGTCTGTATTTGAATGAGAAGTAAAATAATAAGAATTGTGTAACAAAAAACACAGGAAGGGTTGCTGCAAATGTCCATTGCATCATTTTATCTAGTTCTATACCGTGTTCAGAGGCAGACTCAGGTAGCAAAAACTGCTTGTGAATGCTGTACTCATATAATACCAATCCAAAGAAGCCTACCAGGAATACAAGCATCATGTATGCATTGATGTTATTCCAATTGATGATTTCTTTGCCGGTGACGTTAGATACAAGCTCTAGTATTCCAAAAATCATGAGGATTATGACGAACACCAATAGACTCATTATAACGATAGCCCAATTTATGTTGTTGAAGAGTGAGTCTGATACGGGCTCCGGCTCTTGAGGTAGTATAGGACCACCGCCACCTTCTGTAGGGCCGTCACCATCGTTGTCTATCCACATGAGTATTGCCGTTACTTCATCATCGCTTAGGTTTTCAAAAAGGTTCATAGCTGCACCATTGTACTCATCGTAAATGGCGTTTGCTCTGGCATCTCCAGACTTAATTAGTTTCTGGTTGTTTTTTATCCACGCATTGAGCCATTCATAATCTTCATCGTACTTGTCAATAACTCCAGCTAAGGCAGGACCTACTACTTTCCCCTTCAATGCATGGCAAGAAGCACAGTTAGCAGCAAAAAGTTTACTGCCTTTTTCGATGAGCTCGTCTGTACCTTCAACACCATCTATGGGTCTAGTTAAGACATTTTTGTAGGCGAAAGACTGCTGTACGAAGAATAATCCTAGAACGAGGAATAACCATTTCGATTGTTGTTTGAATTTGTTAGGCATCTATACTCTGTTTTGTTGAGTTCAATTTTGACGCAAAAATACCTTTTATCCCATATTATTATAACACACAGAACACAAATAATGCACATTCTAAAAACTTTTTAGACTGTATATAAATAGAGTTTAAAATGAAAGGGCTAGATACACAAAAAGAGGGCTGAAACCCTCTTTTTGAAACCAAAAAATAAATATGAAGTATTGTTTTTGTCTACTTGAAATGACATTTGAACAATAATATCTGCAAATCAACAAAATCTTAATTTTTTGTTTGTCATAGTTAGGTCATTCTGGATTGAAATTATTCAAGTGCTTCATTGCAAAAGCAATTCTTCGTATATCTCTTCGTATCGATTTAAGAGCTTTTGGGTCTCAAACGCAGCCAAACGATCTACGATTCTCTCTTCTAGTGCATTTCTATTTTTGGGTATAAGTAATTTCTCGAGTGCCGAAGATATACTTGTTGTGTCTGTGGGGTCAAAATATACAGCTGCATCACCTCCTACTTCTGGCATACTGCTGATGTTTGAGGTTGCTACGGTCTTTCCAAATGAAAATGCTTCTAAAATAGGAATACCAAAGCCTTCAAATACAGAGGGATAGACGCAGAATAGAGCATTTTGATACAAAGTATTCAGCTCCTTAGCCTCTACGTTTTGCCTTAGAATAATGTTTGGGTTGGTACTGGCAAGTTGTTGCACTTCTTTGAACGAATCTCCATCGTGACCAGCAATAATTAATTTGGTGCTACAATTCTCTAGTGCAGTGTAGGCCTTTACTAATTGAGGTATGTTTTTCCGCTTTGTAAACCCACTCACACACAACATGTACTCACTATCCATACCTGACGCCTCAATGGTGAATGTTTTTTTCTGTAGGCTTAGCGGGACTACCTCTATTTTATCTGCTGTAGTGCCATAAAATGTAATAATATCTTCCTTTGTCTGCTGACTAGGTGTTATGATCTTGGCAGCATATTTCTGAGCGTAGTATAGCTTTTTGTTATATATGATTCGGTCTACCGGACCATAATTTTCTGGATATCGCTTATTGATAAGATCATGTATAGTTACAACCGATTTTATGTTGGTTTTGTGTATGCCAAAGGGGATCTCATTGCTCAATCCGTGAAAAATATCAATCTTATCAGTCTCTAGCCTCGAGCATACAAACTTAGAACGCCACAAACTGGGGGTTGCCTTACCAATACCACTAGGATAGTGTAATGGGAGATCTACTTTTTGAGAGACTTCTTTGGGCTGGTATAAGTGGTACTCAAACTTCTGACGTTTTGCAAGGCCATCAACTAGCCATCTGGCATAGTTTCCAAGTCCACTGCTATTGTTAAAATAGCGTTTTGCATCAAAGCCAATTTTCATGGGAAGTTATACCGCTACTTGAAAATCGCGAAGGACATTATTTAACGATGTTTTCTTATCTGTAGACTCCTTACGTGTACCAATAATCAGAGCACAATTTACTCCGTAGCTCCCTGCCGCAAATTCTTTTTGGATGCTGCCTGGTATTACGACACTTCGGGCCGGTACTCGTCCCTTGTACTCGATGGGTTCTTTACCTGAAACATCTATGATTTTGGTGCTCATCGTAAGTGTAACGCCAGCACCAATTACTGCTTCACTTTCTATATGAACCCCTTCTACTATTATGCATCTGCTACCTATGAAGCAATTATCTTCTATTATCACGGGTGCAGCTTGTACGGGTTCCAATACACCGCCAATTCCTACTCCACCACTTAAGTGCACGTTTTTGCCTATCTGAGCACAACTGCCTACGGTAGCCCAGGTATCTACCATGGTTCCACTATCTACAAAGGCGCCTATATTTACATAGCTAGGCATCATTACAACACCACGAGCTATGTACGCTCCATAACGCGCTACTGCATGGGGTACTACGCGTATGCCTTGTGCTGCATAGTCCTTTTTGAGTGCCATTTTATCATGAAACTCGAATGTGCCAACTTCTATAGTCTCCATTTTTTGTATTGGGAAATAAAGTATAACAGCTTTTTTTACCCAATCATTGACTTGCCATCCGTCAACGCTAGGTTCTGCACATCTTAATCTTCCCTTATCTATATCCTCAATTGTTGATCGTATAGCTTTCTGTGTTTCTACACTTTCTAGTTTAGATCGGTCATCCCAAGCGGCTAATATTATTTCTTTTTGCGTACTCATTTTCGATTATGTGCGAAGTTATTGATAAAATAGTAAAAAGAGGAGGGAAGGTTCAGGAAAAATACACCGGTGATGTTACGATAGGCTAACACTCATTTTACCGTCAATTTCCTCATAGGATATGTGCTCTTTTACGGTGGTAGCAAGGGATATACCTACAAAATTCGCTTGTATGGGAAATGTATGATGATCTCTATTGGCTAATACGGCAGTCTTTACGGTTTTGGGACTGTGATTTAAGACCTCTTTGAGCGCAGCAGCCATGGTCATACCAGAGTTCAGCACATCATCCACTAGAATAACCGCCTTATTGGTAACCAATTCGCTTCTGTCTAAGCGTATTTCAGATGCCAGTGCATTTGTTTTATCGAGAGAAATACGCGTGAGTTTAATCTGTACATCTCCGATTTTTTCAAGTCTAGCTTTTATCTTAACTGCAACATCAAAACCTCTATCTGCTAAGCCTACTAAGAGCATTTCTGTTTCACCAAAGTGCTGTTCAAGTATTTGCCATGCAATACGGTCTAGCTTTAATGATATCTCCTCATGATTTAAAATAAGTGATTTTCCCATACATTATATTTTGAAAGGTACAGTACCCGATTCTCTAATGCCTAATATAGTACGGTGTATCTCCATGGCCTGATTGATGAGCGAATTTATACCATCGTTGTAAATAACCCAGTCTGCTCTTTTCATACGCTCACGGTCTGTGGTTTGATTTTGTATTCTCTTCAAGATATCCTCGCGTTTGACGTGATCTCGTTTGATGATACGTTCTATCCGCGTTTCTATGGGGCACGTCACAACCATAATTTTATGCAGTGACTTGTAGCTTTCAGTTTCAAATAAAAGAGCGGCTTCTTTTATGGAATAGGGCTCTTCTTTGTGATCTAAGGTCCATAGCTCATAGTCCTTTTTAACTGCTGGGTGCACAATACTATTGAGCACTTTTAATTGTTCTTCGTTGTTGAAGACTACTTTAGCTAAATACTCGCGATTTAGTTCGTCTTTACGCGTGTAACTGTCCCAGCCAAAATTTTCAGTGATCGCTTTTTTTAGTTCTGTATCGTTTTTCATGAGCCACTTGGCTCTCGCATCCGCGTCGTATATGGGTATACCTAACTGACCGAAAATCGTACAAATCGTCGATTTTCCTGCACCCATTCCGCCTGTAATACCTATTCTCAGATGCTGCATTTGTGTTGCTTTGTTAGTCTTCTGTTGGGTTTGTATCAAGTAAGGCAGAGGCTTCCATATTTATGGCTGCTCTATTTATTTTTAGCTTGGTTCCTCCTCCCGTATCTATAACGCAGATAAGGCTCTTTAGTTCTACTATTTTACCGTGTATGCCCCCAGTAGTTACTATTTTGTCACCTTTTTTAAGGTCTTCTAAAAATTTCTTCTGCTTTTTCTGTTTCCTTATCTGTGGTAAGAAAAAGAATATGTACATGACTGCTATTAGCAGAACTGGAAATAATAATCCTCCGTTATCAAACATACTATTGGTCTTTTTTCTCTACGAATACTTTTATCTGAAGAATAGTCTTTACCGGGTTTGTGTTAGCCAGTATGGTGATGTCCTTAGTTACCATATCGCTTTTACCGGTGCTATTGAACTCTACTTTGATCTCACCTTCTTCTCCTGGTGCTATTGGTTCTTTTGGTGGGCTGGGTATTGTACATCCACAGCTAGCTGTGGCACTACCTATCAATAAGTCGCTTTTGCCATCATTCACAAATTTAAATGTGTGTTCTACGCGCTCACCTTCTGTGATTGTTCCAAAATCCCACTTTGATTGACTAAACGTCATTTTAGGCTCTTTGGCATCGGTGTTATCCATTTCTAATACTGCGGTATCCAACTTATTTACTTCTTTGGATCCATTGTTGCAAGCTGTGAAGAGGGCAGTCAGTACAAGGAGTGTGATTATGTTTTTCATGCTATGATTTTCTTTCTTCTTATGGTTGTTATGTTTGTGTCGCAAATTTAGTCGATAACTTTTTATCCAATTAATCCGCGGCCTTTTTTCTGTATGAAATTTTGCTCTGTCCAGTCTTTTAGGATCCTATCTAGCGTGCCATTCAAAAACTTACTGCTCTTGGGAGTACTATACATTTTGGCAATCTCAATGTACTCGTTTAATGTCACCTTCACAGGTATCATAGGCATGTATTTGAATTCCAATAAAGCCATAGTAATGAGCATGTAGTCTATTTTTGTTATGCGTTCGCTATCCCATCCCGGAGTGTATTTGCTTATACTATCGTCTATTTCCGCCTTGTGTGCAAAATACACTTCTACCAGATCGTCGGCCATTTGTAGGTCCTCACTTTCATTTTTAAAAAGTTCTGGTATTCGTACTTCTTTGGTTTCATCAAAATGGTCCATCACTTTTTCTACACTTTTAAGTATCGGAACCTTTTCATCGTACCAGAATATATTTTTATCTTCCATGAGTTGTTCAAACTCAACGGAATCTAGGAGCAAATACTTATAAAATGCCCTACTAAAATCATTGTATGTAGCATCACTTAAGGGCAAAGAGAGCGCTAGCTTATAGAAATCCGTCTCTTTGATGTCTTTATACATCACAAAAATAGTATCCTTGTCTGCAAGCCAATCTATGGTGGGTCGCTGCACATAGGTGTCCATGTCATTGCTAGCAAGGAGTTTTTCTACAAACGTATTTTTTGTGATGAGATCAAAATTTTTGACGTCGTTTTCTGAAGTTTTGAACTTAAAATCTGACGGGTTATGCTCTGTTTCAATAAAGTGCGTGAATGCGGGAAGGAAATTTAATACAGCTAACAGGTTGTTTCCCATACCATGCATAGATTTTTTTACATTTTTAGCAATCACTGTAGGATTACTATTTTCTTGTCCGAATTCACCAAAGAGTGCTTGGAACGTTTTAATGCGTATCAATCTTCTATTTAACATCTAATAATTTCAAAGAATTTATGGGGCAAACCTACATTTTTTTTGGCAGCTAATGGATTACTTTCTCACACTATTTTATTTTTTCAAACACATGAATTTCAAACTCCTTATCATTCAGCGTGATAATAGGGACAGTAGGAATTATACTGTGTATTCTGTTCCATCTTGAGTCGGCTTCTAGAGATAGCAGAGTGGTACCGCTCTCATGTGGGCCAAAGTGACCGTCCCATATAAGAATGTCTCCTTTTTGGGTGTATTGCAAGCTACTTGCCCAAAAGTCCAAATGTTCTTTTTGGTTGTATGGATTTATATCTGCAAGAATGGAGAAATAAGGATATAGGTATATTTTTCTTCTTTTTTGAAAGTCTTGTGCTTTGAACCAAGTTGCTAGTTTCTGATATTCTGCTTGCTCTTCAGATATTTGCAACGGATACTTGTAGGAATAGTATCTGTACGGAACATAAACGGTGTTTACAACTAAAAATAGCAAGGTTAGCTGCCTTGCGACTGGTGCTCTCGCACCGAGGTGTACCTGGCTAATCCTAAACAAGTGGTGAATTCCATAGACGATGAGTATAACTGCTAGTGGCGCTATCACAACCATTACGCGTACATATCCACAACTACCCATTTTGCCTAGCCACCATATGCCCATGTGGCTACCAAAGTAGAGCACAAAACAAAGAAGGATAAGTCCGATGCTACTATCTCTTGTGAACCCTTCAGATACGAAATGAATTGCATAAAAAAAGCTACCCAATGCAATAAGTAAGGAGGCTGCAAATCCAAAGGTGTAGTGTGCTGCATAAAAATAATGGAATAGACCACCGCTACCACAAATGTTTCTTCCGGATAGTTCAAAGTTGATATAGGGATTTGATGTCAAAATCCAAAGTGGTTCACCCTCGATTACCCATCCAAGTAGATTGAACACCAGACTTCCGACAAGGGCATAAACGATGGTTTTGTAATGCTTGTCTACCACGGTTAAGAAAAAAACTACGGCAAACAGTATGATGAATCCCTCCGAACGAGCAAAAGGTAGGAATCCTGCAAGTACTGCCGATGCAATGTATTTCTTATCAATATACAGATACAGAGTGAGTAGGACCAATAAAGCACAAAGAGGTTCGGTAATCGCAGAGATTGTGTTATCTAAAAAAATAGGAGAAGTGAGAGTGAGGATATATCCCAGCCAAGCATATTGTAGATTGAGTTTCTGGATGATTTTGTACACTAGAATAGAGCAAGCCAATAAGCATAACATATTGAGCCCAATAGCTCCTGTGATGCCCAATTGAACAAATGGAGATGCTATGAGATTGTAAATAGGCTTACCCCATTGGTCTAGAAATAAAACAGGATGGGACCAAGAATGCTTGGCAATAAGATAGTGGTTATAAGAATCCATACCTCCTGAAATGCCAGGAGAAATATAGGTTAGGTAACTAAGAAAAGAAAAAACTGCAATCGTGAAAACGGCTAATATCTGGATTTTCAGGTTGCGTAGTTTCATTTTCTTTTAGTAGGTAGACTGCACGCTAAGTATAGCGTCTATACGACTCTGAGCAAGTAATGTGGCTGCTTTTTGAGTGTGTATATTTTGCTCTTCCGCTAGGTTGAAAATATTTAAAGTTGTATCGTAGATGTTTTCTGTGTCACGCATAGCGTTTTCACGATTATAGCCTACAACCTCAGAGTAAACGTTTATTAGTCCTCCGGCGTTGATTAAAAAATCAGGAGCATATAGCAATCCTTTCTCCTTGATAAGTAAACCATGCTCTTCTTCGTCTGCCAATTGGTTATTGGCTGCACCAGCTATTATGTCACACTTGAGTGCTTTAATATTTCGCGTATTAAGAATAGCACCAAGTGCACAAGGTGCAAAAATGTCTAAATCTAATCCATAAATATCATCCCCGTCGACAACATGAGCGCCATACGCCGAAACGGCATGTTTTAGGCTCGCTTGGTTTATGTCTGATACAGTTACGATTCCACCTTCTTTGGTTACTAATTCTGTTAGGTGCATACCCACCTTACCTATACCTTGAATAGCAATTTTTTTACCTTCCAAGCTGTCAGATCCGTAAGCTTTCTGAGCACTAGCTTTCATTCCTAAATAAGTACCATATGCCGTTACTGGAGAAGGGTCTCCGCCACCGCCCATACTTTCTGGTAAGCCAGCTACACTGTCTGTGCTCATTTTTACATACTCCATATCCTTGGTCGTAGTTCCTACGTCCTCTGCAGTGATATATTTTCCATTTAGATTTTCCACAAATCGACCGAATTTGCGCATCATTGCCTCAGACTTATCTTTTTTGGCATCACCAATAATTACAGCCTTAGCTCCTCCAAGGTTTAATCCCGAGATTGCTGCTTTGTATGTCATTCCCCGAGACAAGCGAAGCACATCGTTTAGCGCTTCTTGCTCTGTGGAATAATTCCACATACGAGTTCCTCCTAGACCTGGACCTAGCACTGTATTGTGTATCGCTATTATTGCTTTTAAACCAGAATCATTGTCGTTACAAAACACAATCTGCTCGTGATTTGTTGTGGTTACTTGAGCAAATAGACCGTCCTTAGTTTTGTGGGTTTCTTGGGATGTGTTACTCATTTCAATTTGGGTTTTTTAGTGGTAAGTTTGCTGCAAAAGTAAAATTAATTTTAACTTGCTTAATCTATAAACATTGAAGGCGCTTTTCACTTTACGTGTATACATACTTCGGTACAAGAGGTATATTTTTCTTGGATCTATATTCATCCTATTATCCAATGTTTTTGCAATAGTGATACCTCCCATAGTGAGAGAAAGTGTAGATGGAGTAAAAGGTTATATTGACCAAGGTGAGCTTCCATCGTTTGCAAAGGATCTACCTGCTGTATTTCAGACAGCATCAGGCCTAGCTTTGTTTGCTGGATTACTCGTTTTAGGTTTTGCTTTACTAAAAGGCCTGTGTATGTTCTTTATGCGCATGACCATAATCATTATGTCTAGGTATATTGAGTACGAACAGAAAAACGATATTTTTAAACACTATCAGAAATTAGGTCAAAGCTTTTATGGTAAAAATTACACAGGAGACCTCATGAATAGAATTAGTGACGATGTGAGCAAAGTTCGAATGTTTACAGGCCCAGCCATCATGTACGCGCTCAACCTCTCGTGCATGATTATTCTGGTGGTAAGCCTTATGTTTTATACGAATGCTGAAATTACATTGTACGTTCTTATTCCTCTCCCTATTCTCGCCGTGACGATTTACTTGGTCAGCGATGCAATGAATAAAAAAAGTGATAGAATTCAGCGTAAGCTATCCAATCTTACATCGTATGCGCAAGAGACCTTTGCGGGTATTCATGTCGTGAAATCCTATGCGGCAGAGAGTGCCTATACGCGTGATTTTGAGGTAATAAACGAGGAGTACAAGGATGACAATATTGCCCTTGTAAAAATAAATGGAGTCTTTATGCCAGCTGTATTGGGATTGGTGGGATTGAGTATTCTAATAACCATATATACCGGCGGCAATGCCGTTGTAGACGGAGAGTTTAGTTTAGGGAATATTGTAGAATTTATTATTTACGTAACGATGCTCACGTGGCCAGTAGCTAGCTTGGGGTATGTTACCTCTTTGGTGCAACGTGGTGCGGCCTCCCAAAAACGTATAAATGAATTTATGAGTGAAGAACCAGATATAGATACGGGCAAGGGAAGTATATCCAAGTTGAGTAATTCTATTGAATTCAAAAACGTGTCATTTTGCTATCCAGAAACAGATGTTTGGGTATTACAGGATATTTCGTTTAAAATCAAAGCAAATGAAAAATTTGGAATAATAGGAACTACAGGAAGTGGCAAGAGTACTATAGCAAAGCTACTGGTGGGTGTATATAGACCTACCAAGGGAGAGATTTTCGTAGATGGTCTTCCTATCGAATATTACAATAGAGCTAATCTCAATAAACTGTTTGGATACGTAGCTCAGGATATCTTTCTGTTTTCAGAAACGCTAAGGAATAATATACTCTTTGGGAGTGCAGATGCTGACGACGAGAAGAACTTGAAACGAGCTATATCTTGTGCTTCTCTTGATGGAGAGATAAGCGCTTTCCCAGATGGATTAGAGACACTTTTAGGGGAGCGAGGCATTACGCTAAGCGGTGGACAAAAACAACGTACTGCAATAGCGAGAGCGCTAGTAAAAGATCCGGAAATATTGCTTATTGATGATGGACTATCTGCAGTTGATACCAAAACAGAAGTAGCTATAAAGAACAGCTTGCGCGACTGGAACAGATCTCAAACGTTTATTAATATTAGCCATAGAGTGTCATCTGTGCAAGACTGTAAGCATATTATATTCTTACACAATGGTACTATTACAGAGCAAGGAACCCATTCGCAAATGCTAGAGCTAAAGGGTGTTTATACAGATTTGTTTGATAAGCAAATGATGATAGAAGAATAGGATTCAAATAGTAATCAAGCGGTTATTATTATTTTTACTTTCTTTGTAATACGAACAAAAAGAATGTAGAAGATGGGAGAGTCAAATTATGATAGAGAGGAAGTTTTCTCAAAGAAAGTAAGAGCGGGTAAAAGAACCTATTTCTTTGATGTCAAAACAACAATGAAAGACGATTTCTACATCACCATAACCGAGAGTAAAAAGCGGTATGAAGATGGAGGATACGTTAAACACAAAATATTTTTGTACAAAGAGGATTTCAATAAATTTTCGGAAGCATTCGCCGAAACAGTAAATTACGTGAAAAGTGATTTGATGCCAGAATATGATTTTGATGAGTTCTCTCGCAAAGACATTAACGATTCACACCAGTAACCAATTACTTTTTTATCGGTACTAAATCTATGCAAAAATCAATTTGGGTTTTTGGGATAATCGCAGGCATATTATGTGCTGTTCTCGAATATCTCTTTTTTGGTGGAGAAGGAGGCAATGCTAATGTTATGTTCTTAGCTAAAATAGCTGTGCTCGTCATTTGCACAGCGGCGGGTCTTATCCTTATCAGAAAATTAATGGGAGGAGTAATCAGTATTGCTCGTACGGTGATGAGTGGAGTGCTTATTTCTCTTGTACGTGCACTTGTCATGGTTATAGCATTTGGGTTTTTATATTACCCCAGCGGAGCCTTTTATCAGGCAAAAACACAAGAAGCTTGGAACCAAGCAGAGAATAAAGTAGCCAGTGATGATAAGATAAAACCTGCCGACAAACCCATGGAGTTGGCTGTAATAAGAGAGCAAATTGCTGCTTTGTACCAACCGACAGGGTATGCCATGATTACCATAGGAGGAAGCCTGGTTTCAGGTCTTATTGTTGCTATACTTATGGCTGCTTTTATTGGTACTAATACGATGTATAACGAGCCTAAAAAACATTAAATGTTAAAAATAGAAAGCAATAAATCCATCATTAGTGCCTCAGCACAGGAAGTGTATGATTACTTGGCAGTTCCCCAAAATTATAAGATACTCATGCCAAGCAAAGTGAGAAGTTTTGAAGCCTCAACAGATTCTGCTATGTTAGATATAGAGGGCATAGGTAAAGTGGAACTTGCCATAACAGAGCGTATATCGCCAAGCAAAATAGTGATGCTTCCACAAAATAAAGTGCCATTCAAATTTGATATACAATGGAATATAGTGACTCAAGGGGAGGGCGCAGAAGTACAAGCTGTAGTCAACGCAGATCTAAATTTTATGATGAAGATGATGGCTGAGGGGTTGCTCAAAGACTTCGTGAATGTACAAGTACACAAACTTACAGAACATTTAAAAAAGTGATACTAAAGGCTCTCAAAAAACTGTGGACCATCTATTTTTTTATCTGGTTCTTAATCTTATTCTTGATACTGTATCCTGGTTTTGTGGTGCTCCTGTCACAAAAAAAATGGTATAGAAAGGCACATACCTTAAGACGGTTTTGGGGTAAAATACTCATGGCTATTACTGGGCTGTATGGTAAGGTAGAGTATGAAACACCTTTAGATAAAGATGCTACATATGTATTTACGCCGAACCATTTTTCGTATTTTGATATAGTAAGTGTAAATACCCAAATGCGGCATTTTTTTAGTTTTATGGCGAAGAAGGAACTAGCAGATATTCCGTTGTTCCGTATTTTCTTTAGGACAATAGATATGCCCGTAGATAGGAAAAATAAGGAAGGAGCTAAGCGAGCATATTATTTAGCACATAAAAAATTAAAAAGCGGTATTAGTCTGCTCAATTTTCCTGAAGGCGGAATTGGTCCGCAAGTGCCAGCGATGCGAAACTTTAAACTTGGTCCATTTAAGCTGGCCATGGAGCACGGCTTGGATGTAGTTCCCATCACACTGCCTGATAATTGGAAACGATTGCCATGTGGAGAATTTGTCCCTGCTGGAAGTCCAGGTAAGATGAGAATGTTTGTTCATCGACCAATTTCAACGAAAAGTCTAAAAACTGGCGACGAAGTAGAGCTGGCAGAACGTGTTTATGCTATAATTGAAAAGAAATTTAATGAGATGAACGGTTTATGAGCATATCAGATAAAAAAATAGATGAGTTGGCACACCTTGCTAGACTTGAATTTAGTTCAGCTGATAAACAAGCAATTAAAGGTGATTTAGACAGGATAATTGATTTTTGTGATAAACTAAAAGAGTTGGATACGAGTAGTGTAGAGCCCTTAATATATTTAAGCCAAGAAGAAACTATACTGCGTGAAGATGTCGTAAAAAAAGTGCTTACAAAACAGGAAGCACTGCGCAATGCTCCGTCAGCAGATTCAGATTATTTTAAAGTGCCCAAAATAATTACCAAATAATGGCACTTATTGACCTCAAGCAAATATTTAAAACCTATCAAATGGGTTCTACACAGATTAACGCATTGAATGGATTAAACTGTGAAATTGGAGAAGGAGAATATGTTGCATTAATGGGTCCTTCTGGTTCCGGCAAATCTACGTTGATGAACGTAATAGGTTGTCTTGACTCACCTACATCTGGTTCATATTTACTCAACGGCAATGACGTAAGCAAAATGTCTGAAGATGATCTCGCCAAAGTGAGGAATGTAGAAATAGGTTTCGTATTTCAGTCTTTTAACCTTTTACCAAGAACAAGCGCGTTAGAAAATGTGGCATTACCACTAGTCTATGCCGGTATAGGCAAAAAAGAACGTCTTGATCGGGCACAAATAGTTTTAGAAAAAGTAGGTTTAGGAGATAGAGGTGACCACAAGCCAAATGAATTAAGTGGTGGTCAGCGTCAACGGGTAGCTATAGCCCGAGCACTCATTAATAACCCAAGTATCGTATTAGCAGATGAGCCAACGGGAAATTTAGATAGTACGAGTAGTTTGGAGATAATGAATCTCTTTGAAGAAATACATGCAGAAGGCAATACTGTAGTGATGGTAACTCATGAAGAGGATATCGCAGAATATGCAAAACGCACAATTCGCATGATTGATGGAAAACTTGCTACGCAGTTGTCTGTTACCTAACTATAAGAATATAGATCAGGGATGAAAATTTATACGAAAACGGGTGATAAAGGGCAAACTTCACTGGTAGGGGGGACTCGTGTGAGCAAGGCAAATATTAAAATAGAAGCATACGGCACAGTAGATGAGCTCAACTCATCCCTTGGAATTATTGCTGCCTCTCACGAGCTATATGCAGACTTTATTAAAAGTATTCAGCATAAGCTATTCAATATAGGAAGCACATTAGCAGCAGAAGAAGACATTGAGTTTGAACTGCCGATGATTAATGCAAAAGACATTGTTGTTTTGGAAAAAGAAATTGATAGGCTGACTAAACTTTTGCCTAGACTCAAAAATTTCATATTACCCGGAGGGTCTGTATTGAGCGCAAATACTCATATGGCTAGATGTATTTGCCGCAGGGCAGAGAGAAGAGTGGTAGAGTTAGAGGATCAAGATTATGTCATGCACATCCAATACCTCAATAGATTGAGTGACTACCTATTTATTCTGAGTAGAGAGTTTCTTCGGTTAGAAGAAAAGGAAGAAATTATCTGGAAACAAGATTAGGAAGACTATTGTCTTCCATACATCATTTTTTCCAATTCCATGAGCACATAGCGGGGCATTTCAAATTGCTCGAAATCTTCTAGACTCATTTTCAAATATTTAACGGCTGTGTTCACATCTTGCTTTCTCTCCAGTGCGTTATTACCCAACAAGAAAAGAGTTGCTGCTTTTATGGGTACAAGTTGTTGTACACCAGACACTGGGCCAGGCATAGGTACCATCGTGGCCGCCACAATAGAATCTGTTTCAACTTGAACAAGAATAGTTGCACTCAAACTATCAAACATGGGTTGGTTGCCGTTTTCATATTGGATAACCAGTTTTTGATACAAGTACTTATAGTCTCGCGTTTCTTCCAATAGGTTGTTGATAAACTTCTCAGCCTTTTCTGTCTCACCCGTTTGTTGGTAAGCCAATGCCATATTTTCTTTTAGTTTAGATCCCGCTTTACCTGCAGTATATACCATCTCGGCATAGCGTATACCTGCGTCAAAATTGCCATTTCTCATATATATCCTAGACAATGAATCCATATAATCCGTATTCGAAGAATCCAAAAGTAGTAATTGATTTAGGGCTAACTTAATCGTTGTGGCATCTTTGTTTTGTAACCCTTGTTCATACAAAGCGACATTCTCCTGTAACTGTTGACTTCTATTGCTACACGCAGCTAAAAGAAGCAGCACAATGAAGAGTAATAGTGGTGTTTTATTCATAAACTAGAGACAAAAATATGTATAATTTTTGGTGTAAAATAAAAAAAATGGGGATAGCCTATTCTTCCTTTAAACCATCAGTTTATAGGATATTGTGAGAATTAGAGGTCGAGAAGAATACAATTTCCAACTTTCGTATCTTAGAATATGATTCTTCTATCCTAGTTTTGATAAATCGGGATGTTGACTCTATTTTACTAAAGGTGATTAAAGTATTTTGGTGGCCTTTGATTTATGGTATTTTTGCAGCTAAATACCACTATACATATGTTCGAAAATTTATCCAATAGGTTAGACAAAGCCTTTCAAACCCTCAAAGGGCACGCCACGCTCACAGAACTCAATATAGCAGAAACTGTAAAAGAAATAAGAAGAGCACTGGTAGATGCAGATGTAAGCTATAAAATAGCAAAAGACTTCACCAATACTATCAAGGAAAAAGCAATAGGACAAAATGTTCTAACAAGCGTTTCTCCCGGTCAATTGATGACTAAAATAGTAAACGATGAGCTAAAAGAGCTTCTAGGTGGAGTAACACAACCCTTAGATCTTGCGGGTAACCCAACAGTAATACTTATTGCAGGATTACAAGGATCAGGTAAGACTACATTTTCCGGTAAGCTAGCAGCGCACTTAAAATCAAAGGGAAGAAGCCCGTTATTGGTCGCTTGTGACGTATATAGACCAGCGGCTATCAATCAGATAAAAGTACTCGGAGAGCAAGTAAAAGTACCCGTATTTGCGAATGAAGAGAATAAAAACCCCGTAAGCATTGCTCGTGATGCTATAAAGAACGCCAAGGACAATCAGCACAATGTAGTCATAATTGATACCGCAGGGAGACTGAGTGTAGACGAGAAGATGATGACCGAAATAGGGAATCTAAAGCAAGAATTAGATCCACAGGAGATCCTCTTTGTGGTAGATGCTATGACGGGGCAGGATGCTGTAAATACAGCTAAAGCATTCAATGACAAGTTAGATTTTGATGGAGTGGTACTCACCAAACTTGACGGTGATACACGTGGTGGTGCAGCAATATCGATAAAAACGGTCGTAAACAAACCGATAAAGTATGTAAGTACCGGCGAAAAGATGGATGCCTTAGATGTCTTTCATCCCGATCGTATGGCAAATCGTATTTTAGGTATGGGGGATATAGTCTCTTTTGTGGAGAAAGCACAACAAACCTTTGATAAAGATGAGGCTGCAGAACTTCAAAAGAAAATGCGTAAAAATCAATTTGATTTTGATGATTTCTTGAAGCAACTAAACCAGATAAAGAAAATGGGCAACATCAAAGACCTTATGGGAATGATACCCGGAGTTGGTAAGGCGATAAAAGATGTTGATATAGACGATGACAGTTTTAAAGGTATTGAAGCCATCATAAAGAGTATGACTACCTATGAGCGCCAAAACCCACAGATACTGGATGGCAGTCGTAAAAAACGAGTGGCAAAAGGAAGTGGTACATCCACTGCTGAGGTTAATAAACTGGTAAAACAGTTTGATGAAATGCGAAAGATGATGAAAGCTATGAATAATGGCACAGGAGCTCGTGGAGGTAAAAAATTATTCAGAAGATAACCAGTGAAGGATCTAAGAAAAAACTATACCTCAGGAGAACTAATAGAGGGTAATGTGCCTTCCAATCCCTTTGAACTCTTCACCCAATGGTTTGAAGATGCCAGTAATGCAGAAGGTATCGTAGAGCCCAATGCAATGGTTCTAACTACGGTTAATATTGATGCAGAACCGGATTCACGAATCGTACTACTAAAAGACCTGCGGAAAGAGGCATTCGTTTTTTATACCAACTATGAGAGCCATAAAGGTCAGCAAATTGCTCAAAATGGTAATTGTACTTTATTGTTCCCTTGGGTAAATTTGGAACGTCAGGTAATCGTTCGTGGTTTCGCCTCTAAAGTATCTGAACAAGAATCTATTGCCTACTTTAACTCAAGGCCGCAAAGCAGTAGGATAGGAGCATGGGCCAGCTCACAAAGTGCCCCAATTCAAAGCAGAGAAGATTTGGAGCAGCAGCTTAAAGATTTTGAAACGAAATATACAGATACAGCCATACCAAAACCTCCTCATTGGGGTGGCTTTGCTGTAGAACCCAAAGAAATTGAGTTCTGGCAGGGAAGACCCAATAGACTGCACGATCGACTTGTGTATCGCAAAACTGATGGGTCGTGGAATGTCATAAGACTCCAACCGTAAAGATTATTCATTTTTATGTCATAAAACATAGATTACCGATAAAGTTATACTTGTCTAATTATATTTGTTAGTCAAGTAGTTAGGTATTGGGTTCACAACAAAACGACATACAAGAGAACATCTCGTCTAGATCGACGCTAGCAACGTGGTTACTAACGCCGGCTATACTGGGCGGTATGGCATTGTTTGGCTTTCAGACGTACAGCCTATTGACAGGCAAATCATTCACTGATTTTGATTTTAAAATTGGTACGCTTTGGTCCACACAGGAAGCAGCTCCCGTATCCAGGGAAACGGAAGGCTCATCTAACCTTGCTAGCTCTATCCTAAGAGAATTGATCGCAGAACCGCTAGAAATAATGGCAACCGAAGACGCTGCTATTCCCCAAGTAAGAAGAAAAACAGTCTTATTAACAAAAGAAAATCATACCGATGACATTATAAAATCGGAACAGGTCAAAGAATTGTTCTCTTCTGAAACGATTACAGTTAACAGTATTTCAGCTAGTTTTGGAAACAAGCAAATTCAGAAGTATGTAGAGCGAATGCAAAATGATTATTTAATTGATCCAGCGCTTGTCCCACGTCACGGGAGTTGGTATGTTGGTATTAGCTTTGCACCCAGTGTTTGCTACCGCAACTTTGGCTATAATGCGAGTAATGTTCCAGGAATTATGAGAGATGGGAATACAGAATATACGTTTGGACTTACAAAGAATGAACGCAATGCTACTGATAAAACCATCATACTCTATACAATAGGACTAGATTTTGGCAAACGAATATCATCTAAATTAAGCCTGTTTTCTGGGTTGCACTATGCTCAATACGGTGAGCAACTTCATGTACGTGCTGCAGATGACTGCGATCCCAATTTTGCCATGTCCAGCTTCATGGGAAACAAGCCTCAGTATGAACGATCGGTTGGAGAAAGTCAAGGGTCCCTGCCGTACACTAATAAGTATTCGTTCTTAGAAATACCCCTTGGGGCTAGTTATGCAGTCAAGGAGTACTCCAAGTCGAAGATTTCAATAAATACTGCTGTACTCATTCAGAAACTAGATCATGTAAATGCACTGGTATATGATTTTGATACAGACTATTACTATTGGATGAACAGCAAAGAAGATATTTTTAGAAAATATGGATTGGGTGCAAGTATTGGAGTATCTTTTTCTCAGTATGTGGGAGAACGCCTAGAGGTGTATGCTACTCCGCAGTTTAAGTATAATCTACATTCTACATTTAATGAGCCCTATCCCATTACACAAAATCAATATACTGGAGGCATTCAAGTTGGTTTCAAACAGCAGCTGTTTTAGCCCGATTTTTCGATAATATTCTTGTATTTTTGTTGAGTATGAAACGTGTATATATTGTATCAGCAGTTCGGACTCCCATGGGAAGTTTTAATGGCAAATTGAGTGGGATATCAGCACCTAAGCTAGGTGCTGTAGCTATTAAAGGAGCGTTAGAAAAATCTGGGGTTAGACCGAGTGATGTGGATGAAGTATACTTTGGTAATGTATTGCAGGCAGGAGTGGGGCAAGCCCCAGCTCGTCAAGCAGCTATATTTGCTGGATTACCGGATACTACTCCCTGTACAACCATAAACAAGGTATGTGCTAGTGGCATGAAATCTGTCGCGTTGGGAGCTACTTCCATTATGCTCGGGCACAATGAAGTTGTGGTGACTGGAGGCATGGAGAATATGAGTCAAGTTCCTCATTATTTGCCGGGATCCCGAGGAGGATATAAATATGGAAACTTTACAGCCATAGATGGTTTAGCTCACGATGGATTACGCGACGTATATAACCAGTACATGATGGGTAGTGCAGCCGATAGCACCGCTAAATTAAACGGCATCACAAGAAAAGAACAAGATGAGTTCGCTATCAACTCGTACAAAACATCTGCAGCTAGCTGGGAAGCAGGTAAATTCAAAGAAGAAGTAGTACCTGTAGAAATACCTCAACGTAAGGGAGATTCTATCTTAATGGATGAAGACGAAGAGTATAAGAATGTGCGTTTTGATAAGATACCTTCACTGCGTCCTGTGTTTGAGAAAGAGGGAACTGTTACAGCTGCAAATGCAAGTACTATCAACGATGGTGCTGCATGCATAATATTAGTAAGTGAGGACAAGGTAAAAGAATTAGGTCTTACACCCATAGCAGAAGTGGTTTCTTTTGCTGATGTAGCCCACGAACCAGAATTTTTTACTACCGCACCCGCAAAGGCAGTACCTCTAGCTTTGGATAGAGCTGGATGTACCCTTGCAGATGTGGATGCTTTTGAACTTAATGAAGCGTTCTCGGTGGTAGGAATTATAAACACAAAACTCCTTGACATAGATGCTGCCAAAGTAAACGTCAATGGTGGTGCGGTTGCACTTGGACACCCACTAGGTGCATCTGGAACTAGAATACTTGTTACACTTATCAATGTGCTAAAACAAAATGGGGGTAAAATTGGGGCAGCTGGAATCTGTAACGGTGGTGGTGGTGCTAGTGCCATGGTGATCAAAAACATTTAAAATTTTATAATCTAACGTACCAAAATTGATTCCAACAGAGTTCTATATACTATGCGGCTAGCAACGTTTTTAACTTTATTATTTTTATGTCTTATTTCGTTTGGGCAAAGAGCTAAAGTAAAAGCGGGTGATTCTACCTACATAGATTCTATTCGTAATTATGAATATCAACTAGAGGGACTTAGTGATAATATTATCAATGGTGATGACAAGGTGGAACGTATTACGAGTTGTTACTATTTTATACAAACACTAAAAAAAGCGCTGAGTATTCCAAACTCATTTGACTACGATTTTAAATCAATACGAACGGTGTCTGCCCTACGGTCGGGAGACAAACGTTTTAGGTTGTTCTCATGGAATTTGCTATTAGACAGTGGAAAGTATATGTACTTTGGTGCCGTTCAGATGAACAACTCAGATAGCCTCGAGCTTTACGGATTGTATGATAGTTCCGAATACAATAAGGATGTTTTCTATGGTCAATTTGATAATAGGCATTGGATGGGTGCGCTCATCTATCAGATGTATCACTACAAATACAAAAAGAAAGACTACTACATAACCTTTGGATGGGATGGGCAAGACGCCCTTACCAATAGAAAGGTTGTTGATGTGCTGTGGTTTGATGAAGAGGGTAAACCTCAGTTTGGTGAGGAAATATTTGACTTTGATGGAGACCTACAATCTCGACTGGTATTTGACTTTAATGATAAAGCGGCAATGCTCTTGCGGTATGATAAAAATGAAGAGGCTATTGTATTTGCAAATCTTGTTCCGATAAACCCACAAATGGTGGGCGAATATGCGAACTACGTACCCGATGGCACATATGATTATTTAAAATTTGAGAATGGCATCTGGAGACGCTACAAGATGGTTTTTGAGAGTCGGGGCAAGAAGCATGGCGGAGACTTGAGAAAGTTGTAGCTAATCGAATCCATATCTAAGCGCTCATTTAGCAATTTTATTTTGCCTCCCAAACACTAAAAATGTATCCAATGTGCTCTCATACCTTCATTGGAGTGGTATTCTAGAGTAGGCATTGGTATCTTGATAGAGTTGGCTATAACAAGCAGAGTACGTATTCCTTTTCGCTTGATTTTCAGTTTGGTTAGGTCTATGTCTGGGGAGAGATAAAATTGTCGGCTACGTTTATAAGTAGCGGTATAATCATACGCGACACCTCCTCGCATAAATGTGTTGTCTCTACCTCCAATGATACCATCTACACCATATCCTGCTGCTATATTGAGCCACTCTGGCCAGTGCGTGCTTTTTTGCAGAAATGAGTTTATGTTTACACTCAGCCAGTAGGTTTGTCCGTTATAATCTTTAAGTATTCGCTCGGGTAAATTGCTGCCAAGAACATTGGGTCTTATTTGTGCATACGGTGAAGCAGAGTACGCATATTTTATTCCTACACGCTGCTCGTCCCAGGCCATACTTTGTGATATGGCCAACCCTGCACCCAAAGCATTGGCTGCTATATCTCCGACGCTAGCTCCCCATCCTGCAGAGAAACCATCAAATACTTCAACTCCTGTTTGTATGAAAAAACCATAGGAACCGCCTATTAGTGAGTATTGTTTTTTAGAATACCCTGCCCATTTCATCATTTCTATACCAGCTACACCTTCATAGTAGCAAGAGAATGAATGACCTACTTTATCCATTTGCATCCATTGAGCGTTGTCATTGAAGAAATGAAATTTTTGAAAAGGGTAGTCTTTGTACCAAAGACCGTACAGACCTGTCATTAGAGAGGTGTATGCTATAGCATTACCACCTACTACTATCTGTTTTCGTAGGTGGTAATTAATGACTGTAGTATCTTGTGCGCTACTACATATCGCTATGCTCCAAAGAGCACAGACAAGGGTAATTTTATGCCAATATGGTGGCTTTTGTAGCATCGAGTATGGCTGTGGTTTCTTCTGCTGTTGCTGCTTGGGCATATACCCGTAGTAATGGCTCTGTACCGCTTGGGCGTATCATTACCCAGCTGTCATCGCTCAATACAAATTTGTAACCATCTATAGTCTCTCTACCGTTTACGTCATACTCTCCAAAACTAGCGTAATCACCTTTCTTGCATTTTTCTATGATAGATAGTTTTTGTTCTTCTGGCATACGTAGATCGTATCTATCCATTGCAAATGATCCTATCATATCGTATATTTCTTGTATCAACTCATCAAGGCTTTTACCCGCTTTGGCCATATACTCCCATATGATAAGTCCCATCCATATGCCGTCGCGCTCGGGTATGTGTGTGCTTACTGCAATACCGCCACTCTCTTCTCCTCCCAGTAGACTTTGGTTCTCTATCATCTCTTTACAGATGTACTTGAATCCTATTTTAGTCACTTGGTTTTCTATGCCATAGTGGTCACACAGATTCTTTATTTTAGAGGTACAGCTAAAGCTGGAGTATACACAACCTGTTTCACCTTTGTATTCTACTAAATATCTGATAAGTAGGAGTATGATATGGTGTGAATCAACAAATTCACCTTTGGCATTGAATAATCCAATTCTATCAGCATCTCCATCTGTGGCAAGCCCACAGTCAATATCTGAAGAAGCTATAAGTTGTGAAAATGGTTTTAAGTTTCGCGCTATGGGTTCTGGAGCTTGTCCCATAAAACTGGGATTGTAATCTGCATGCAGCAGAGTAGCCTCGGGAAGCAAACGGCGTACTACATTCATACCTGCTCCATACATCGCATCGTAGCCGAGTTTTATACCACTTTTGCGTATTCCTTCTATATCAAAATTAGCATACACATGGTCTATATATTCCTGTTCCATGTCAATAATTTCTACCATATCACTTTTCATAAGCTCTGCAAATGGGTGCGTAACATACTCATAGGTATCGGGTATTTTGGCTTCCACAGCATCTATCTCAGACTGTATTGCTGGTCCCCCGTAATGAGCTTTTATTTTATAACCGTTGTAACTTGGTGGGTTATGACTCGCAGTGATAACTATACCTGCATATGCATTGTGATTGAGAGATGAAAGGGACACCATTGGTGTGGAAACAAAGTTTTCTGAGGTATATACCTTGATACCCTGAGATATAAGTACGGAGATAGTAACTTCTGTAAAAAGTCTGCCGCCAAAGCGACAATCGTGCCCTACCACAGCAGTGTGGTTATCGCCGCGTTCTTTTATCCATAGTGCAGTGGCATAGGCTACACGAGCCACGTTATCTGTAGTATACTCCTGAGCTATTATTGCTCTCCAGCCGTCTGTTCCAAATTTTATTTTTGTCATTTAATAATTGATTTTATTCCATGGTTTACTGAGTAATGCTTTGTAGAATAGCTCAGATTTTTGTGGTTGTATTTCTTGGTTGTTTATTTGTTCTAGTAAAAAATCAAAGCGCTTCTCGCTTAAGTACTCTTCTAATCCTTGTAAATTTACCTGTACTGCCATTTCTGTAAGCTGCTCCGCTGTCAAGGTTATTGCGTGCTTGTCAATGAATAAAACTAATTCATCTAGGTTTTGTAGAGGTAAGTCTTTGTATTTACTCCAACTCTCTTTTACAGTAATGTTTTCAACTACCCAACGCTTGAGCAATATGTGAGAAAAATAAGCATCTCCTCCCGCATTGAGGATGGTTTGTTTATTTGCATTGACATACTTTTCTATAGCAGTATAAAATGCCAAATTTTCATTGTTTGAGTTTATTCTGGGGGAAAGCACACGATACGTTATTTGCTTGGTGTTTTCTAGAGCATAAAACTCCCTAAATATCCGCTCATCATGCAAGGCTTGATATTGTAGTGCAGGAGACATTCTTGGATTTTTTTTGAAATCATGAGCCCCGAACTGCACAAGATTGAATCTAAATGTATTGCTGTGCAATGCGTCCCAATAGGTTAACCTTGCAGGACCGCTGGCATTTGTAGCAATATGTTCCGATTTGAGTAGACTTATTATATCTGGACCATCTATAAATCCATAGTTAATGATAGTACCGTCTTTTTCAGAACCAATAAAAGAAATGCCTTTGACTACAAAGTCAAAGTTTCGTTTGAATAATTGCCAATATTCATGGATAAATATATCTGTGCCACTCACAAAAGGACGAGCGGCTCTTTTTTCCATTTTCTGCATTTGAGTTGGCCCTACTATAAGTTTTTTGCTGCTGTGCTCCCAAAGCGGAATATCCCCAGTTAATATTCTAGGGTATAATAATTCTGCTATACCTTGTACTATATTAAAACCAATACTATCTGCTTGTTTGGCTGATGTTGCGTACAGCAATACAGGTGTTACATCATAGCTTTTTGGAATAGTGTTTCTGTTAAGAGGAGCGCAACCTAATACTATGCTTAGTAGGCCTAAGAAGAGACCTTTAGACAAATGCATTTTCTCCTGTTATTTCCATACCCAATATGAGCAAATGTATGTCATGGGTACCCTCATAGGTTACCACACTTTCTAGGTTCATTATATGTCTCATCATGGGATACTCACCTGTGATTCCCATTCCACCATGCATTTGTCGAGCTTCTCGAGCTATATTCATGGCTATTTCTACATTGTTTCTTTTTGCAAGAGATATCTGAGCAGGAGTAGCCTTACCGTCGTTCATCAGTGTGCCAAGTCTCCAGCATACCAGTTGTGCTTTTGTAATTTCCGTCAGCATCTCAGCTAGTTTTTTCTGTTGTAACTGGAATCCGCCTATTGGCTTGCCAAATTGTTGCCGCTGTGCGGCATATTTTTTTGCACTTTCGTAGCAATCCATTGCAGCGCCAATAGCTCCCCAACTGATACCATAACGAGCAGAGTTAAGACAAGTAAGTGGTCCTTTGAGCCCTTGTACACCGGGTAAGATATTCGTTTTGGGTATTCTAACATTATCAAAAACAAGCTCTCCAGTGATACTTGCTCGTAAACTCCATTTGCCATGTGTCTCGGGTGTAGTAAACCCTTCCATTCCACGTTCAACAATGACTCCACGCACGATGCCTGCAGGGTCCTTTGCCCACACAACTGCTACGTCTGCTTGCGGTGAGTTACTTATCCATAGTTTGGCTCCGTTCAGAATAATGTCATCACCATCTTCTTTATAGTTGGTTGTCATCCCATTCGGATTACTACCATGATCTGGCTCTGTTAGGCCAAAACAACCTAGCATATCACCATTACCTAGCTTTGGTAAAAATTTCCTTTTCTGTTCTTCACTGCCAAACTTATGGATGGGGTACATCACAAGAGATCCTTGTACACTTGCCGTAGAACGTATGCCACTATCGCATCTTTCTAACTCTTGCATAGCAATACCGTAACTTATGTAGTCAAGGCCACCACCACCGTACTCTGCCGGTATTTGTGGACCAAAGCAACCGACCTCTCCCAGTTGCTTGACTATGTGACTTGGAAAGTAGTTGTTCTGGGCACATTCTTCTATGATAGGAGACAGTTCACGCTTTACATATGAGCGAACGCTATCTCTAACCATCTTGTGCTCTTCAGATAGTAGATCATCGATATTGTAAAAATCTGGATGGTCAAAAGTGTCCTTTCCTTTTTTTGCTTCCTTTAATTCGTTTAATTCTTGCGTAGTCATCTATTATCTCTGCTAACTTTGCAAATGTAAAATTATTACCCAACATAAGACACGACATGCAAGAGAGTTTAGAAACAATACTGAGTATTAATAAGGTCAGAGTAAAAGCAAATCATGGATGGTATGAAACGGAACGAAAAATAGGAGGTATGTATAGCATTTCAGTTCGCATCTTTTCGTACAATAGTATATCAGACCAACTTGAAGATATAGAGAATACAGTAAACTATGAAGATATTCATACCGTGATTACCACAGTGATGAGGAGAGAGTACAAACTCATAGAAACGTGCTGCAAAGCTCTTTGGAACGAACTCAAGCCTTTGTCTGATGCCGATGTGTGGGAGGTAACACTAGAAAAAGAAGATGTGCCAATAAAACATGTAGGCAGTACTAGTTTCGTACTAAAGGGATAATCATTTAGTAGCTTTACCTTAGAATTAATTGCCTTTGTCCATAAGTAAGAATAGGACCGCATCATTCTGCCATAAAAAGCTATTTTCGCACACTTATTTTCAAATTTAAAAAGAGTAATCAATGGGAACATTAATAATGGCTGGTCAACTTATTTTGGCTTTAGCAATACTAGTATCACTTCACGAGTGGGGACACTACATAGCAGCACGAAGTTTCGGTATTCGTGTAGAAAAATTCTTCATATTTTTCGACGCATGGGGTACTAAGCTGTTTAGTACAAAAATAGGCGACACTGAATGGGGTATAGGATGGTTGCCCCTCGGTGGTTATGTGAAAATAAGTGGGATGATTGATGAGAGTTTAGACCAAAATCAATTGGGTTCTGAACCAGAGGATCATGAATTTAGAAGCAAGCCAGCCTGGCAAAGGCTCATCGTTATGGTGGGTGGTGTAACTGTAAACTTTGTACTCGGAATTCTAATATTTTCTTTAGCGCTTTGGCATTATGGCGATACATGGTTGCCAGCGAAAGCAGTAAACGATGCCCATGGCATTGTGGTTACAGATTTTGGTGCAAAAGCGGGCTTTGAGTCTGGAGATAAATTACTGACTGTAAATGGAGAGAAAAGAGAAAAGTTTAGAGACTATGCAAACCCAGCAATAGTACTTAAAAGTGATTCTTTGGTTTTTGAAGTAGATAGAAATGGAGAGACAATATCTATCCAGATATCGCCAGAACTGAGCAAAGCATTGTTGGAGAGCAAAGGACAGCGTCTTTTTAGCTACAGAACGGTTGCTCAGATAGACACTGCGGTTACGGATGCCGCTATAGCAGGTGGTTTTCAAAAAGGAGATATTCCAATATCTGTAGAGGGTGCACCTGCATACTACTACGATGAACTTCAAACGGCTCTAGCTGGCCACAAAGGCGAAAAAGTAAGCATATCGGTTCTAAGAGGCGCCGATACTGTGGGTCTTGTTACTGAGTTAGATACTGCAGGGAGTATAGGTGTTGGTCTTGTTGGTCCCATGGCACTGTTGTCCCAAGCACAAACAACCAAATACGGTTTTGTGGAGTCTTTTCCTGCAGGTACCAAAAAAGGACTTTCTGCACTTGCAGATAATATCAATGCTTTCGGCCTTATGTTCAAAGGGAAACTGAACCCCGTAAAGTCTGTAAGTGGACCACTTGGTATTGCAAAAATATTTGGGGCTACATGGAATTGGCAACGGTTTTGGGAGATAACAGGTATGTTATCCTTCATTCTAGCCTTTATGAATTTACTGCCAATACCTGCACTAGACGGTGGACACGTGTTGTTTCTGCTTGTTGAAATGGTAAGACGAAAGCCGCTTCCAGAGAAGGTAATGTACTACTTTCAGGTTAGTGGTATGGTAATACTCTTTGCCCTCATGGGTTTCATTATTTTTATAGATTTTTTTAACGCTATTTTTAATTAAGCTACACGATGAAAAATCACTTTGAATTTTACGAAATTAAAGAGCGGTTTTTTATTAATGAGCAGCAGCTAAAACAGCTTTATCTCAAGATAAGCAAGGAAAATCATCCTGATTTTTTTATCAATGACAAGTCACGTTACGATACGGCCATGGACGTTACAAGTCAAAATAATACTGCTTACAAAGTTCTGAGAAGTTTTGATTCTCGCGTTTACTATATCCTTAAGCTTAATAATCTGGTGCAGGAGCAGGGTAGTACACTGCCTTCAGAATTTTTGATGGAGATGATGGATATTAACGAAGCGATAATGGACCTCAAGATGGATTTTGATGCCACTAAACTAGTTGCTTTAGATAAGAAAGTTGGGACTCTAGCAGACCAGTGGAGTGCAATATTAAAGGATCTAGCAGTGCAAGCAGATGATTTGCATAATACAGAACGATTAGGTGTTTTGAAAAAAATGAAAGAAATTTATTTAAAACAGAAGTATGTGTTGCGATTAAAAGAAAGTCTGAATACTTTCGCACCGCAATAAGGTAGTCTAAATAGACTGCTCTAGTACCAAATGCCCGGATGGCGGAATTGGTAGACGCGTCGGTCTCAAACACCGATGCCGCAAGGCGTGCCGGTTCGACCCCGGCTCCGGGTACAAAGACTCTCTGCTTCGGCTTAGGGTCTTTTTTTTTAATCTATGCATAGCTGACTTGCTACGTTAGCTTTTAATAAAAAAAAGAGAGGAATCATATAAAAAATGTATGCGGCTAGAACAGCTACTTAGAGTTGAGCTCTCTCCAGTCTATCTGCGATAGCCCGTCCAATGCCTTGTTTTTTTATTGGTTCTACCAATATGATTTCTGCCTCTGATTTGTCTGCATCTCTCATTACATGAAAGAGAGAATTTGCTATTTCTCCAAGATTGTAATTTTTAGAAAGCAGTAAACTTGGTAGGGGTATTGTTTTTTCTTCGTACAACAGAACGATAGCTTTCTTGTCTGGGTTTTGATTCATCCATTCGTCTATATCCTTTACTATGCGTAGTGGCTTGTTGGTTGAATAGTGTTTCTTTAGTTGTCCGGGAGCCTTTAACCCTCCCCGTGTGTTTGTTTTTACGTGGATACCAAGTTTAAGAATATCCTCTTGAGATACTCCGCCTTCTCGCAGTATTACAACACTACTGCCGTCAAATGCAACGATGGTACTCTCTAAACCAACGGAGCAAGGCCCCCCATCTAAAACGTAGCCTATTTTGCTACCTATAGTACTATCAACGTGCTCAGCAGTAGTTGGGCTTACAGTATTTGATACATTAGCACTAGGGGCTGCAAGCGGAAAATCTAACCGCGATAGTAAGTCCAGTGTGAGTGGATGATTAGGCACTCTTACAACTACATGGCTGGAGCCTGATGTAATTAAATCTGGTACAAGTTGACTTTTAGGCAGTAGAAAACTAATACTTCCTGGCCAAAATGCGCTTGAAAGTAAACGTGCTTCCTCAGGCCATTCTAGTACATATTTTTTTGCATCATCGATACTGGCACAGTGGAGTATTAGGGGATTAAAATGAGGTCTGTTTTTTACCCTATAAATTTCAGAAACTGCTTGAGGATCTAACGCATTAGCTGCCAGACCATATACTGTCTCTGTTGGAATGGCAACCAGTTGACCTAGCGATAAAAGAGATGCCCCTTTGGCAACATCTGTACCGATCATTTTTTATCTCTTTTTAGATCAAATTTGTCTATCTTGTTGTACAAATGACTCCTTTGTATGTCAATCTCAGCTGCAGTTTTAGCTACGTTCCAATTGTTCTTTTTCAGCTTGGCGTCAATAAACATTCGTTCGGCGTAATCTTTAAAGTCTTGAAAGCGATTGAATTCAGTGATAGCATCTATTGTTCCAGGTCTTTTCTTGCCGTTGTTGGCATATAACTGCACTTCATCCTCTGTTATCTTGTTATCGCAAAGGATTATAAGTCGTTCTATTATATTCCTCAGCTCTCGAATGTTACCACTCCAGTATATATTTTTAAGGGCATCCATTGCACCTGCAGTGATTTGCTTCTTATTGATACCATTATCTTCACATATTTCTTCCATAAACTTTTCTGCAAGCGTTGGTATATCGCTTACACGTTCGTTTAGCGTAGGCACGTGTATTACAATTACAGATAAGCGATGGTATAAGTCTTCTCTGAAATTACCATCTGCAATTTCTTGCATTAAGTCTTTATTCGTAGCAGCAACTATACGTACATCTACATTTATGTCTTTTTCACCACCTACACGGGTTATTTTATTTTCTTGAAGAGCACGCAATACCTTAGCTTGTGCAGAGAGGGACATATCACCTATTTCATCTAGAAAAAGCGTTCCACCATTGGATTTCTCAAATTTGCCTAGCTTCTGTTTATGTGCAGAGGTAAAGGAGCCTTTTTCGTGCCCAAATAATTCGCTTTCTATTAATTCACTGGGTATCGCAGCACAATTCACTTCTATCAGTGGCTTATCAGCACGGTTACTTCTCTCGTGTATCCATCGAGCTACTAGCTCTTTGCCTGTACCGTTCTCTCCTGTTATGATTACACGAGCGTCCGTAGGTGCTACCTTCTCAATGGTTTTCTTAATTTTCTTTATGCTTGGAGCATCGCCAACGATCTCACGTGTTTTTGTGATTTGGCGTTTTAGGACTTTCGTCTCTATGACTAGGCTATTCTTATCTACCGCATTTCTTACAGTAATGAGTAATTTATTTAAATCAGGTGGTTTATTTATAAAATCAAAGGCTCCTTTTTTTGTGGCTTCTACGGCAGTCTCAGTGGTACCATGACCGCTTATCATGATAAAAGGAAGCTCAGGAGCTATCTCTTTCGCTTTTTCGAGCAATTCAAGACCATCTAGCTTTGGCATCTTTATATCCGCCAATACAACATCGTAGTTGAATTTTTTGACTAGGGAAAGAGCCTTCTCACCATCGGCTGCTTCTTCTACCTCATACCCCTCGTACTCTAAGATTTCTTTGAGTGTTTCTCGTATACTTTGTTCGTCGTCTACAATTAAGATTCTTGCCATAACTGGTCTACTTTATTTATTTGGTCCTAAAAAAAAATGCAAAACTATAAGCCGGGTTCTGTCTAATCTGCCGAAACAAATAGAGCCTATCATTTATCTACGCTACCTACCCTCTATAGCTTCTAATACATTAGAATCGAACGAGCCGCCCTCAACCTATAGTTTACTTGGTATTACAACGTGCAAGGTTTGTACCAAACGAATGTTACCATCCGAGCGTGTGAGCTCTTACCTCACTTTTTCACCCTGGCCAAGACTAAAGTCCTGGTGGTTATTTTCTGCTACCCTTTCTGTTGCCGAGGTATTCCTACCAAGGCACCCTCTGTTTCTAGAGGTGCACTGCCCTTTGTTGCCCGGACTTTCCTCCCTTCGCGTAAGCGAACAGCGATAAGCCATTTTGCATTACAAATGTATAGTATTTTGAACGGTTTTCATTCTAAACGTTTATTCACGCGATATAAACAAAGTGAATCAATTTTTCAATTCAATAAAAACAGGGAAATGATCACTGAATCCATTGAGGTATTTACTACCTCCAAAAGTACGCAGAGGGAACCCTTCATATTTTCCTGACTGTAACATCCAAGGCTCTTCTTTTATTCCTGCTGAACCTTCTTTATAATGGATACCCAAAGTATCAGATATCATTGTCTCAGATACCATTATTTGGTCTAGTATTTCCCAATCATCGCGGTACCTATAGCTTCCCTTTTCTTGGTTTTCAAACGTGCAAAATGCATTGTAGAGTTGGTTTTTGTTTACTTGTTTATAGTTACATGATGTATGGAGTGTTGCAGTGATACTATTATCGCTGGGTTCATCATTGAAGTCTCCCATTACAATAATTTTGGCATCAGGATCATTGGCTTGTATCTCTTGTTGTATAGATAGTAGAGTATTCGCAGCAGCCATTCTTTTGGGTTCAGATTTTTGTTTTCCCCCGCCACGACTAGGCCAATGGTTTATTATAAAATGGAGTTGCTCACCGTTGGTCAATGCTCCCTTCACATAGAGAATATCTCTTGTCTTATCGTTATAGAATGATAAGTCTGGTTGATAAGCAATGATGGAATTAACGCTAAATACATTTTTCTTGTAAAGAAATCCCACATCTATGCCGCGTTCATCGGGCGATTCTCTGTGGGCAATAGCGTAGTTTGCAGCCTCTAGAGCAGGCTCATTTATTAAATCCGCTAGTACCTGCTTATTCTCTATTTCACAAACGCCTAAAAATGTAGGGGTGGTTTCATTCGCAAGTTGACTGATTACTTTAGCAAGGTTCTGGAGTTTAGATGCGTATCTGTCACTATTCCATGCTTTTTCTCCATTTGGGGTAAACTGCTCGTCTTTGACGGTTTTTAGATGGTCAGTTGTGTCAAAAAGATTCTCTACGTTGTAAAATCCGACAGTCGCTATATGTGCATCTTTTTTAGTGCATGAGAGGCATAAAAAAACTATGGTTACAGATAGATAATATTTCATTGAGGTCAAAGCAACACTTTTTTTAGCGATTATTTTCAATGGGACTACAATCCATCGCTATTCTGTTGAAAAATGTCAATGACTCATTCTATTTTTGTTTGTTGGTGAGCAGTGATTGAAGAATGATAGCTGTGCTGAACCCCAAGAAAAGGTATCGTTAATTTTTTTTGTGTTTTCTTATTATTTTTGCACGTCAAAATGAATTTTTCAAGTAAAATAAGTGTCATAATAACCTTGCTATTGACGAATACTTTTCCAAGTATAGGCCAAATGTATTTTGCCAATGGAACAGCGACAGCTTTGGGTGATGGTTGTTTTCAGTTTACCTCGGCTACTAACTGGCAATTGGCTTCTGTTTGGTATGCTGATAAATTAGATTTGACTACTAACTTTGATCTCGAATTTGAGCTGAACTTTGGAGCGAAGGACGTAGGAGCAGATGGCATTGTATTCGTATTGCAAACGAATGGGAATAAAGCGATTGGTCTGCCTGGCGGGGGCCTTGGTTTTGAGGGGTTTTCGCCAAGTTTAGGGGTTGAGTTTGATGATTGGAATAATGTTGATCTTGGAGACCTTGCAAGTGATCACATTGCTATCTTAAAAAATGGAAGCGTAGATCATTATGGGAGTAATTCTTTAGCATCTCCTGTGCCAGCACTTACCGATGGGGCTAATATAGAAGATGGTCAAAATCACCGTGTACGCGTCACTTGGAATGCGGCTTCGCAACTGTTTGAAGTGTGGTTTGATTGTGTCAAAAGACAACGTTTAACGATTGATATTGTTAATACTATTTTTGGTGGTGAAAGCGAAGTGTTTTGGGGTTTTACATCTTCTACCGGTGGTGAGAACAATATTCAAGTTGCTTGTTTACGAGATGATATTCTTACCTCTGATACAGTATATATATGTCAAGGCGAAAGCCAAGAATTGAATGTAAGAGAAAGTGAGAACAATGAATACTTCTGGTCTCCAAATGTTTATTTAGACGATAATACTATCAAAAATCCTGTATGTAAGCCCACTATTTCTACCATATACTATGTAGACTACACAGACCAATGTGGTAATAAGCTAAGAGATACAATACATGTAAGAGTAGAAAATAAGCCAGATTTGACAGACTTAAATGATGTCTCTCTTTGTCCCGATGAAAAGTTAACTATTACATTATCAAACACTTATGGAACAGTTTTACGGAACGGTTTAGAAGTAGGAGAATCTTTTGATTTATTGAATTACGAAGGAGAACTTACTGTCACATCTACAAATACGTGTGGAGTGGACAGTACAAGGGTAAATGTAAAGATTGATGACTGTACGTGTGACATGTGGTTCCCAAATATTGTTACGCTAAATAGTGATGGTCTAAATGAAGATTTTGGCCCCATAGATGCCTGTGTTCAAGCGAAAGAATATGTGCTTAAGGTATACAATAGGTGGGGTGAAAAACTATTTGAGACAAACGATATTAATGAGAATTGGGACGGTGATCATCGCATGAATAAAGTGGTAGATGGTGTTTATTTTTGGGTCGCCTCATGGAATTTAGTTAAAAACGGTAAAAATGTGCCAACAGTAATGAGTGGTACTGTAGATGTTGTTCACTAGTGCATACAACGGGTATTTGTATAACGATCGAAATTGGGGCCGATTAACTCAATCCTAAATCATATACCTAGATACTATATGGGCTCAATGTTCTTGAATTTACAGAAAGTGTCTATGATAGTGTCTATTCCACAGGAAAAGTGGTCATATGTTTTTCTGATAATTTGATATAGTCAGGAGAAAACACACGTTGTTTGCAGGCATAAAACTTCAATGACATTAATAAAATCGATTTCAGGCATCAGAGGTACTATCGGTGGTAAAGAAGATGAATCACTGACTCCCTTAGATATTGTTAAATATACAACGGCTTTTGCTGACGTAATCATAACAGGAGAAAACAAGAAGGTTGTAGTGGGTAGGGATGCTCGACTATCTGGCCAAATGGTCAATCAATTGGTGTGTGGTACACTCATCAGCAAAGGAATAGATGTAATAGACTTAGACTTATCTACTACGCCTACTGTAGAGATGGTGGTCGTAAAAGAGAATGCTGCTGGTGGTATCATACTTACAGCAAGTCACAATCCCAAACAATGGAATGCTTTAAAATTACTCAATTCTGCAGGAGAATTTATCTCAGCAGAACAAGGATCTGATATTATCGAGCGTGTAAAAGCTAGTAATTTTGAATACAACAACATAGGGTCAATAGGTTCTTATGAGTTGATGGAAGGTACTATTGATTGGCACATAGAACAAATCCTGATGTTGGACATGGTGGATGTAGATGCTATTAAAGCGAAGAACTTTACGGTTGTTGTAGACGCTGTAAACTCTACAGGGGGTATAGCTGTTCCAGCGTTGCTAAAAAAAATGGGAGTGCTGAATGTGGTTGAGTTATATTGTGATCCAACGGGCTATTTTCCCCATGATCCAGAGCCTAGGCCAGAGAACTTAAATGACCTGTCAGCCTCCGTTCTCCAACATCAAGCAGACGTTGGTATTGCCGTAGATCCAGATGTAGACAGGTTGGCGTTTGTAAATGAAAACGGTGATATGTTTGGAGAAGAGTATACCTTAGTTGCGGTTGCGGATTATGTACTGAGTCAAAAGAAAGGAAATACAGTTTCTAATCTAAGTAGCACACGAGCTCTCAGAGATATTACAGAGAAACACGGTGGATCTTACGGCGCTAGTGCTGTAGGAGAGGTGAATGTGGTACAAATGATGAAAGATACGGATGCCGTAATAGGTGGAGAAGGTAACGGTGGTGTAATCTTGCCAGAGCTCCACTACGGTAGAGATGCATTAGTAGGTATTGCTTTATTTCTTACTCATTTGGCCAAGAGTGGCAAGCCTGTTAGTCATCTTAAAGCGAGTTACCCAGGATACATTATTAGTAAAAATAAAATGGAACTCACGCCAGAGATTGACGTAGATTATATTTTAGAAAAACTAAAGGACAAGTACAAAAACCAACCGGTAAACGTTATTGACGGTGTTAAAATAGAATTTGACACGGAGTGGGTGCATTTAAGGAAGTCAAATACAGAACCAATCATTCGTATATACGCAGAAGGAAGCACCCTGAGTGTGGCAGACAGTTTAGCCAACAAGATTAAATCAGATATCAGAGAATTACTTTCTTAGACTTTCAATAGTTTTTAGTAATCGAGGGCCATACCAAGAGTAGAGTTCTCCGTCTACCAATCGGATTTTTGCTTCAGCAAAATGACTCTTGAGTGCACTTATGTGGCTTTCTTTAAAAGGGAACGGCTCAGAAGAAAGTAAGACGTAGTCAGGGTTTATTTTTTTTATTTCATCGAGACTTATGGTGGGGTATCGGCTATCCTCTGCTGATATTGCATTGGTGTATCCGTGTGCATTAAGAATACTATTGATAAATGTGTTGCGCCCTGCTGCCATGTACGGATTATTCCATATGAGATAAAGAGCCGTTCCTCTTATTTGTTTACTGTTGGTTCGAAATCCTTCTTCTATTTCACTAGCCAAATCGTCAGCTTTCTTTGATTTACCCACTAGTTTACCTATCTGTCGTATCATAGCAGTTGCGTCTTTAGATGTATAGATGTCACTTAACCATACCGGAAACTCTAGTCTCAACTCCTCTATTTGTTCTTTTACATTTTCTTCTTTATTTCCGATTATTAGATCCGGTTTTAGTGAGCGTATCTTATCTAATTGAAGCTTTTTGGTTCCACCTATTTTTGTGGATTCTTTGAAATTATTTTGTGGGTGATAGCAAAAAATTGTTTGTCCAACTGGAGGTGTACCCAAGTAGTAGAGTAATTCAGTTTGAGACGGCACAAGAGAAAGTACACGTTTAGGGGTGCCGCTTAGCGTAATGCTATGATTAGTTTGATCGTTATAGTTCATTATACTATAAGTAATGTTTTATATTTGTCAAATATAAAATTCTTGTATTTCCAAAAACACATATTATCACTAGTTATCTTACTGTCTGTTCAACAGTTTGTTGCGGGACAAAGCTATTTTGCAAATGGAGATGCACGCGCAATAGCTGGCTCTACTTGTTATCAGCTTACTGCAGCTACCAATTGGCAAAATGGTTCTGTTTGGTATGCAGATAAGTTGGATCTATCCAAAGATTTTGACTTAGAATTCGATTTGAATTTTGGTAATAAAGATGCAGGAGGAGCTGACGGTATTGTATTTGTAATGCAAACCGTAGGAAATAAAGCATTGGGTCTAGATGGTGGGGGAATTGGGTTCGAAGGTTTCTCTCCAAGTATTGGCATTGAGTTTGATGTTTGGCAAAATGCGAGTACGGTGGATATCGCCAATGACCATATTGCGATCGTAAAGAATGGTAGTCTAAATCATACTGGTGTGAATTCAATAACTGCTCCTGTGCCAGCCCTCCCAAGTGGAGGTAACATAGAAGATGGACTAAATCACTTAGTAAGAATTACGTGGATTGCTTCATTAAATCTACTTGAAGTCTGGTTTGATTGCGATAGGAGACTAAGTACTACTGTTGATATTCAGAATGCAATTTTTGGTGGACAGAATGAGGTGTTTTGGGGATTTACCTCGGCTACTGGAGGTTCCAACAACAAACAAGTTGCTTGCTTACGAGACGATATATTGGTGCAGGATACATTCACATTGTGCAAAGGGGATGGCATATTGCTAAATGCGAGAGAGAGTTTTGACAATACTTACTCATGGACTCCAGTAAATTTTTTAGATGATCCTACTAGTCGGACACCTGAGTGCACTAGTGTAATACCTCAGACGTATTTTGTATCTTATAATGATCGGTGCAACAATACTTTTCGTGACACGGTGCACGTGAGCATTGATGAGCCATTTACGATGGACGAAGGTGAAGATACACTATTATGTGATGGCCGATCATACGCTTTTGATTTACGTAGTGAGTACGATAGTGTACTTTGGAGTAATGGACTACGAGCAGCACGTATCTCATGGCAAGCTGCAGGATTATACCGATTGAGAGCATGGAAAGGTGTCTGTTATGATGACGACTCTTTTACCATTCGTACAGATGTTATCCCCACTCTTGATATTACTGGAGATACCTTATTTTGTGAAGGTGAACAAACTGAAATCAGCCTTAATATAGCTCCGTTTAGTGCTTCTATCGTGTGGCAAGACGCCAATACTGACACTGCTCGTTTTTTTGACGAGACCAGTGCTATAACAGTCACAGCAGTGAATGAGTGCGGTACCGTTCAAGCTAACTACAACGTAAGGGAGATATTTTTGCCGCCATTAAGTTTAGGCCAAGACTCAACGCTCTGTGAGGAAGATACTATTGTACTTGCAGCTCCTATACAGTCTAATTTGGTGTATAAATGGAGCACAGGAGCCGTAACTAATTCTGTATTGGTTACGGATCCAGGAGAATATTCAGTGGTGATAAGTGAAGCAGATTTATGTTTTGATCGTGACACAGTTGATTTTATTGGCATTCCCTTTCCCAGTATAGGGCTGGTTGAGGATGTATTGCTTTGTAGAAACGAAGAAATAGTATTAACAGTAGATAATGAGTTTGGAGAAGTGCTATGGGATAATGCAGTATCTGGCGAGCGTTTTTTATTGAAAAATAGAGAAGGAATTCTGAGCGTAAAATCTGTAAACCAATGCGGTGCAGATAGTACAGATTTATTTGTGAATCTGATAGACTGCTACTGCCGTTTGTGGTTGCCCAATGCCATTACCGTAAACAATGATAATCTGAATGAAACACTGCGTCCTACGTTAGATTGCCCAAAACTGCAGTCGTATAACCTGCAAGTTTACAATCGTTGGGGTGAGCAGTTGTGGGAGAGTAGCAACATAAATGAACAATGGGATGCCACTTATAAGGGAAAAGCGGTACAATCAGGAGTCTACTTTTGGATCGTAAATTGGAAGGGAATACTCAATGGTCAGCTAGAGCAATTTAATGACAATGGAGTCCTTCATGTCTTACGCTAGTTACTTGCAAGGAAGCAACGTCTCGTATGTGGGCAGAGGACAATCAATGTATTTGACCTAACGCTTTCCTTTACTTCATCTTGAATTCGAATCAGATGTGCTAAAATTACTTGCTTAATAAGCCCGTAACAAAAAAGAAGGCCTTTCTGGTTTTACAGAAAGGCCTTCTTTTTTGTTTATGTACTGTTTTTCTTACTCTTCCTCAGAAATTTCTTCTTTAGCTGAAGCTTTCTTAGTAGCTGGCTTGGAACCGCCTTTCAGTACTTCTGCTACATCACCTACTATAACACCAGACTCTTCTTTGAAAGGAGATTCTACCGTTACTTTAGTTTTTAGGCGTTTTATGGTAGCTACTCTTACCTTAGCCACCGTTTTATTTTTTCTTCCTTTTCGTTCTAATCTTGTTACTCCCATTGCTAAAAATTTTTGCAAAAGTAATACATTTACACTTCTTTAATGGTTATGATAAGAAAATTTTTTAGTGATGGAATTCCATCGTTTTTTAACAACTATGATACAGGGGCTCCGTTCACCAAATGTACCTTCTGCGATGCGGCGCTTGATGCTAAAAGTAAGTATGCGATTGAGAAAATGATAAATCAAAACATCGCACTACAAAGTAGAGAGATAGTATATGAGTATGCTTTATGCTGGAACTGTGCTACGACTATGGGTAGCCAATTAAGTAATGATAGCAAAGAGGCTATACAAGAGCTGTATAAAGAGCATAGCGAGAATATCATGCGTAAGTTGGACTATCTGCACCGTACAGAAAAGTATAGCCTAGAAAGCTGGCTAGAGCGTTGCTCCCTGACAGGCAAAGAAATAAGACTTTGTAGCGAGTTTTCTGTAAGTGGAATAGTAGAAGGAGGGAATCTCGTCTATGAGCAGTCGCCGATAGTAGTGTCTGACGAATTTATGCACAAACTGCAGCAGGTATTATCTAAAGAAACAAAAGAGGGTTTCGATGCTTTAAGGGATAAGATATTGGATAGCTCTCCATCTATTGAGGATCTCGTTTTTGGACCTGTTCCTGGATTGATGTAAAAATCTAAATTATGACGCATAAAAAAAGCCTTGAACAGATGTTCAAGGCTTTTTTTATGCGTGTTACGGCGATACGGATTACTCAGTGATCGTAATTTTCTTTGAAGCAACAGAATTACCTGCTTTTATAGAGTAGATGTACATACCAGCTGCTAAGTCAGTAATACTCACGTCTACGTTGTGCTCACCACCGGCGTAATAACCGTTTACTACTTCTTTCACTTTGTTACCCAATAGGTCGTATATTCCTATTGTTACGTCAGTTCCATTTACCAAGTTGAAATCAGCTTTTAATATTTCTGAACTGGAAACTGGGTTAGGATATACTCCAAAAGTGACATTTTTGTCTAGTTCTTGAGTACCTAGTGTGCTTGTGGTGATGTGGAAAGCATAGTTTAGGTATCTGTCATCAAAAAACACGTTACCTGGAATACTATTGCTCCAACCATTCACATCACCTCCGTAGGTGATGTCACCAAATACCCACCAAGAATTGTTGATCCATGTTGTTTGTTTAACGGGTACAGAAGCGTTACTGAACATCGAGTGACCGAAATAATTTAACTTGTTTGTTATCTCAGCACCATTTCTAGCTTCGATAGTGTCTCCAAAATTATAAGGCAACATCGTTTTGTACGATATACTAAAACCTGCAGCATTTGTAAACTCTAAGTCGTCATTAGCTGCATCAGAAGCTATGTCAAATCCTTCAGGAAGCGCTATTACACGGCTGCCAGACATCCAACCATCAGCGCCTGGTCTAGCAGTGCTGTCAGCTCCTTTTAGTGGTATTTTAACTTCGTGTGAAACATTGTTAGAACCCAATAGTGACTGAGTCCAGTTATCTGGTTTCATAAATAATTCGGTCTCTTCACCTGCAGGGGTAAAAGCTCTAAATTCAAGATTTTCCGTTTTGAAGAATTGTACTATTAAAGTGTCTACAACTTCTGTCATATTCCCAGATACTTCCATTGAGTCTACGTATCTTACGTAAAGATAAGGAAAGAAAACTGAATCAACAGTGTACTCATTGTATCTAGAAAGTCTTATATTATCATCGGATAATTCAATATTTTCGTCGTTTGGAGTAAAAACTGCTCCTACAGATGTCCATGTATTGAAATTTTCTGATCCATCATCTGAGACAAACTTTACAGTTGAATCTTGAAAAAGGAAGCTCACAAAACGCTGTAGGCTTGTAAGTTGTTCTACGGCGTCTACTGGGAATTTCCAATTGCTGTAGTTTGCTTTTAATTTGGTATCGCTTAGTAGTTGTGCATCTGTTACGATTTCTGCTCCTAACGGACCTTCTGCTCGAACTTCACTTTGAGCTTTCGCTTGGATTGAGAATCCTGCTACGATAAGACTAGCTAGTGCAATCTTTTGGAATTTTTTTTTCATGTGGTTGTATGGTATTAAATTTTTGTCAAAAATAATTGTTTCTTCAAACTTACGGAACATTAAGTTCAGTTATTGTAAGTAATCGGTCACGAAATGTTATGTAATATCCCCTTCCAATGGCCTCACAAGGATTTCTTCCATTACCGTTGAATCCGGTAATTGGTAAGCGGCAAATATCAGTTGAGCAACGGACGATGGATCGCTAAAGCGCTCCTTTGGCAAGTCAGTACCTGCCCATGAATTGGTAAGTGTAGCCCCAGGCAATACAGCACTAACCTTTATTTTATCTTGTTTTAGCTCCTCTCTCAGTACCTTTGTAAATCCTAGTTGTGCATATTTACTTATACAATATGACCCTCCATTCATGTACGGGGTTATACTTGCTGTAGAGCATATGTTAAATATATACGGTTTATTGGATGCCCTTACATGGTCAATGGTCGCTCGTGTAAGGTGATAGGTGCTTGCTAAATTTGTATTTATTTGTGTTTCAAAACACCCTTCGTCTTCGTCTATTAGACTCCCTGGAATAAATACGCCTACGTTGTTTACCAAGATATCTATTTTATTCACTTGCTTTTTTATGGCACTAGCAAAATTCAATACTCCTTCCTTAGTAGAGAGATCGGCAATGCACTGCACTAAATTATCATGTACAAAATCTGTGGCTTCATTCCGAGCCGAAATAAATACTTTAAAATCGTGTCTTAAAAACAATTCTGCAATTGCTCTCCCAATTCCTTTTGTTCCTCCACTGACTACTGCTATCCTCATCTTAGATTCGTTCTTACAGCAAATGTAGTTGCTAATTGTGGTTGTTTAGTTAGTTTTGGATGGAGTTATAGACAAGCTGTGGACTTTTTATTTAGTGCAGATATAAGAAGGCATTATCTTTACCGCCGATATGTCGTTTTTCTATCACTTCGGTAAATATCTACTCTTTCTCAAGGGCATGTTCAGCAAGCCAGAGAAATTGAGTGTTTATATAGATCGTACCATAACTGAGATGAATAATATAGGAGTAGGCTCTCTTGCCATCGTAGTTATCATAGCTGTTTTTCAGGGCGCAGTAACTACCTTGCAGATTGCTTATCAGCTTATCTCACCACTCATAGCAAAGCCTGTAATCGGTAGTATAGTAAGTGACAGTAGTATGCTAGAGTTAGCACCTACGATTACGTGTCTTGTCTTAGCCGGTAAAGTTGGTTCTCATATTGCATCAGAAATTGGAACAATGCGTGTGAGTGAGCAAATCGATGCATTGGAGGTCATGGGTATCAATTCTAGCGGTTATCTAGTACTTCCAAAGATAGTCGCCGGTCTATTGATGATTCCACTTCTTGTGGTTATCTCCATCTTTCTCAGTAACCTTGGGGGGATTATTGCTGGCGAAGCTTCAGGTATTCTTACATCTGAAGAATATTTGCAAGGGGCAAGAGAATCTTTTTTACCGTACAACTTATTCTTTGCTCTTGTGAAAGCTTTCACCTATGCTTTTATTATTACCTCAGTATCTGCTTTTCAAGGTTATACCACCAATGGAGGCGCGTTAGAAGTGGGTGCGAGTAGCACCAAAGCTGTTGTTTATAGTGCGGTAGCCATATTGTTTTCAGATTATCTATTGGCTCAGTTAATGTTATGATAGAATTAATAGACGTAAGAAAGTCATTTGACGGTGTAGAGGTACTTAAGGGGATATCTACGAAATTTGAAACTGGAAAGGTAAACCTCGTTATTGGAAGCAGTGGGCATGGAAAGAGTGTTATGATGAAGTGTATGGTTGGCCTTTTGAATCCTTCGAGCGGAAATGTTTTCTACGACGATCGTGATTTCACAAACTTAGAATACAGTAAACTTCGTGAGGTAAGAAAGGAAATTGGAATGCTCTTTCAAGGAACTGCATTGTTTGACTCCCTCACTGTAGAAGAAAATGTAGAGTTTACACTTAATATGTTTACCGACATGACGAAGGCTGAGCGTAGAGATCGTGTTGATTTTTGTCTAGAGCAGGTAGACATGGCAGGTATTAATAGTAAGTTTCCTGCGGAAATAAGTGGTGGTATGAAAAAGAGAGTAGGTATAGCTAGGGCAATCGCATTGGATATTAAATACCTTTTTTGTGATGAGCCCAATTCAGGATTAGATCCAGTCACAAGTAGACTTATTGACGAGCTACTAAAACAAATTACCGAAGAATTTAATATTACTACTATCATAAATACGCACGATATGAAAACCGTATTTGATATTGGTGATGACGTAATATTTATACATAAAGGGTCCAATGAATGGAGTGGTAAAGTTAAAGATATCAAAGGCAGCGGAAATGAAATGCTTACCAACTTTATTAAGGCCTCATTTTTTGATTAGAAACAAACACACAACACCTCTTTTAGCACAATAATTATGAAAAATTTAGTTCTCCTAATACTCTTTTCGGGCTCACTGTTCTCGTTTATAAATACGGTAGACGAAGAGGGAATTTTCCCAATGAGTGATGTTTCCAAACTAGACCTAAAAAAAGCTGGGCTTGAGATTCCCGTAGAGGATATTTACAATGAGTCTAAACCTGCTCTGGTCAATGCATTGGTTAGACTTGGTGGATGTACGGGGTCCTTTATCTCGGAAACAGGACTTATCATTACAAATCACCATTGTGTCTTTAGTCAAGTAGCCGCTGCAAGTAGCTCAGACAATAATTACTTGGAGAACGGTTTTTATGCCAATGAGCAACCCAACGAAATAAAAACAAGTTTACCTTGTAAAATTACGCAGTCATATGTGGATGTATCTGCCCTAGTGCTGGCCGGTACCATAGATGGTATGGATGCTCTTGCACGCAAAAAGACCATAAAAAATAATATTGCCACGATAGAAGAACAAGAGCAAAAAAAACATACCGATCTTACCGTTGAAATTTCTGAAATGTTAGTGGGTAAGAGCTACACATTGTTCCGGTATAAAACATTAAATGATGTACGACTTGTTTATGTACCACCCAAGAATATTGGTAAATTTGGTGGGGAAACAGACAACTGGGAGTGGCCAAGACACAACGCAGATTTTTCGGTAGTACGTGCTTACGAAAATGGTATACCTTACGCACCTGAGTCTCATTTAGAAGTAAATCCAAAAGGAACAAAAGAAGGCGATTTTACCTTTATCTTAGGTTATCCTGGTAGAACATATCGAAATCAGACTGCTGAATTTTTAGACTATCAGAACAACTATGTTTTGCCTATTATATCCGATTGGTTTGATTACCGAATAGAGGCTACAAAAGAGTTTACAGGAGATGATGTGGATTTGCAGCTTGCCTATAGCGGTAGACTAGCAAGTCTGAGCAATACAGCGAAAAACTTCAAGGGAAAGATGCAGGGATTACAACGTACCGATGTTATTAAGCAAACGTACACGGATCAAAAATACCTGCGAGAGTATGCAGAAAGTAGACCAAAGCTAAGCGCTTATGTGCCCTTGTTTGATAAAAACAAAAAACTGTACAAACGTAAGTTTGAGCTCATTACAGATTATTTGTACCTCAATCAATTGTACGGGAACGGAATATTTGCAGGTGCGGCATATACTGCCTTGCACTCAGAAAGAGCAGCTGCGTCACAAGATAAAAAAACGTACATAGAAGAAAATAAAGTAGCAATACTGAAAACGCTAGGCAGTTATAGAGGCGTTGCTAGTCGTGAGTCGTTGGAAAAGGGTCTCTTTGCCGAAATTTTTTACCGTTTATCTCAAAGCAAATTGCAAGAAGTAAGAGAGATTTTTCAACCAAACATAGCCACACAAGATAAAGCAGAAATAAAGGCCTATGCTGTCAAAATATGGGAGAGTTCAAAGTTACATAACGTTGAGAAAATGACCGAGGTAATGAATACTTGTCTCTCAAAGCATTTAAAAATAAAAGGGACTTTGGTAACTATGGGATCTAAAGTGAACAAACTCTTTGGTTCGATGCAGGCAGAAATGAACCAAATTAATGCAGAGATTGATGAAATCATACCCCGTTTCAACGATTTAGAAATGAATCTTAACGGAGGTAAATTTATTCCAGATGCGAACGGTACTTTACGCTTTACTTATGGGTATATCAAAGGATATGAGCCAGAAGATGGTGTGATTATGAGTCCGTTTACCACTATAAAGGGGATTCTTGAAAAAGCTGAAGGTGCAGAAAATTCGGATTATTTTTTGCAGCAAGAGTATATAGACAAAATGAAGGAAATAGAACCTGCAGACGTACTCAGACATCCTGAGAATGGGGAGGTTGTAGTTGGTCTATTGTACAATATGGATACTACAGGCGGCAATAGTGGTAGTCCTATAATGGATAGTAAGGGAAGAATTGTAGGCGTCAACTTTGATAGAGCATACACCGCAACAATAAACGACTATGCTTGGAATGAGAGCTATAGTAGAAGCATTGGTGTAGATATTCGTTACGTTTTGTATGTAATGAAGTATTTTGGTGAAGCAGATAATGTACTTGCAGAGATGGGAGTAGAGCTCTAACTTTTTTGAGATAACTGCTGCAAGTCATCTTTCTATCGGTAACGGTTGGCATACAGTTGCGTCATTTCGCTAAAGTTATATTTCATAAATATAAGAGATACACTCCGTTGCAAATAGTGTGAAAATTTTCCGTTAATGCATACCATTAAACCCTATTCGCTGTGTATAAAACCATGTATCTCTTTCTAATAAAGCGAAATATGGATATCCAGTATACTTTTGTGAAGCGCGTCCGTCATTTGCTTTGGAGAAAGTTAGAACCAGAAGACAAGAGGGATTAACCGCTTGTCATGTATAAATTGATGTTATCTAAGTACTTCGTTACTCACTCCAGTGGTGCTAAAGCCTCCATCATGAAATAAGTTTTGCATTGTAACCATTTTCGTATGGTCAGAAAACAACGATATGCAGTAGTCTGCGCAAGCATTTGCATCTGCATTTCCTAACGGACTCATTTTAGCAGCATAGCTTATGAAATCGTCAAACCCTTTTACACCGCTACCTGCAGTAGTTACCGTCGGAGATTGTGATATGGTATTAACACGTACCTTAGATTTTTTACCATAGTGGTAACCAAAGTTACGCGCTATACTTTCCAATATCGCTTTACTCTCTGCCATTTCACTATAGTCAGGGAATACACGTTGTGCAGCTATGTATGTGAGCCCAAGTACAGAACCCCAGTCTTTTAAGGCGTCTGCTTGGTAAGCAGCTTGCAGCATCTTATGAAAGGACAACGCAGATATATCATACGTTTTATGCGTCCAATCGTATTTGAGATTGGTATAATCTCTTCCTTTTCGCACATTTAAACTCATTCCGATACTGTGAAGCATAAAATCAAATTGACCATCGAAATGTTCCATTGATTTGGCAATCAAGTCTACTACTTGATCGTTATCCGTCACATCGCAAGGTATTATTGGTGCATTTAGTTTTTCAGAAAGCTCACTAATAGCTCCCATTCGCATGGCTATTGGTGCGTTAGTGAGGACGATCTCAGCACCTTGTTCTACACACTTCTCTGCTACTTTCCAAGCAATAGAATTGCTATCCAATGCCCCAGAGATGATTCCTTTTTTTCCTTTTAAAAGATTGTTTGACATATATGTTTCTTTTGACTTTGCAATGTTAGAAAAATAAAACGCTTTTGACCATTTATGAAAAAGGTTTTTTATTTTAAGCTATTCGTTTTAGCGCCTGTTTCAGCGTGTTCCCACTCGGCAGACAAAAATGCAGCAGGAGGTATCCAAATGATGGTGCTAGTGAAATAGTTCTTTTATTTCATCAAGCTGGTTTTAGTAGAGGGGAGTTTAAAAATATTGCACCACGGCTTGTAGATAGTGGTTTTGAGTGTTTGGCAGTAGACTTCTGAAGCGGTGGTATTTGTAATGATACTCTGAGTGAAACGGCAAATAGTGCCGAAGAAAAAAAAATGCCGGGAAGCTACATAGATTCTAAACAAGATGTTGAGAGCTCTGTTGATTTTGTCGCTGCAATCTCGGACAAAACAATCAACGCTGTATTAGCAGCTTTCCTCTGTACCCTCTATTCGCTTCTGAATATAAGTCGTAGTAAACGAAACCTTGTGGCAAAGTATAACGGCCAATATTTATTTCTTGATTATTTGTTTCTAACATCAGAATAACTCGACCCAGAGCATCATACAGGTTAAGCACAAAGGTTGCTTTTTCTGGATTTGTAAAATGGAGTACAGAGTTTGTTTCTATCGGATGGGGCACCACAAAAACGTCATCAATAGCCTGAAGCACAATCACATTTAGAGTATTGGAATAACCAATATTACCCAGTTCTAACTTAACATAATTAAGCGCGTTTATTATAGGGTTATCCAACACGTAGGTGTAGTATCTTTCAGCGGTATCCCCACATATACCATAGTATGTGCCTCTACGTTCAAACCCCGAAACACTGTCTAGTGATACTTCGATGTGTATGTCTTGACAGGTAAAACCAGCTTTTGTCTTCCAACTGAGGTATAACTTGCCATCTACTGCTGCGGCACGAAAAGACGTAACATATGGGTTGTACTCATCCTGAGCTTGGGATGAGAAATATATGATACCCGAAAAAAGTACAAGTAACGCAATTCTTATCTGCTTATTTATATGTTTACTTTTGCTGTTCAAAATACCATGGATAAAATAGCAACGACCCTTCACAATATATTGCACTCAGATAAGCTTTTTTTATTAGCTGGACCTTGTGCAGTAGAAAATGAAAAGATTACGTTTGAAACTGCTGAATATCTTTCTAGATTAACGGATAAACTTGGAATTCCTTACGTATTTAAGTCGTCGTACCGCAAAGCAAATAGAACAAAGTCAAGTTCATTTGCAGGTATAGGCGATGAAAAAGCTCTAAAATTACTCGGTAGAGTGCGGGATGAATACGGTGTTCCAACCGTTACAGATATACACGAAAGCCACGAGGCAGCGATGGCCGCAGAATATGTGGACATACTACAAATACCTGCCTTTTTGTTTAGACAAACTGATTTATTGCAGGCTGCTGGTCGTACTGGCCGGGTGGTAAATATTAAAAAAGGTCAGTTTGCAGCTGCAGAGGCAATGCAGTTTGCTGCAACAAAAGTGAAAGAAACAGGAAATGATAAAGTGTTACTCACTGAACGAGGCAATATGTTTGGATATGGTGACATGGTAGTAGACTATCGAAACTTGGTGTGGATGAAGGATATGGGATATCCTACGGTTATGGATGTAACACACTCACTACAGCAACCTAACAATGGAAGTGGCGTCACAGGTGGACTGCCACAACTGATAGAACCTATGGCAAAAGCAGCAGTAGCAGTAGGTGTAAGTGGTTTGTTTATAGAAACACATCCTGATCCAGCAAATGCGTTGAGCGATGGGGCCAATATGTTGCCACTTCATAAGATGGAAGAGTTGCTAACGAAGCTACTACGACTGAGAGAAAGCTTGTAAAGTGACGTACTGATAAAAGCGAGGGGAAGATTGGTTTCCCAATCTTCCCCTCAACTAGCTAACCAAATAAACCAAATTTGCTTACGTTTATAACGTTAGCCTAAGGTATATATTTTAGTATTATCAAAATTTGTGGGTAATACCTCTATTTTAGGGAGATTCGTTTACGGGTATTCTCTGAGCAGGTGACAACACCAAAAGTCAAAATATTTTTTCTTATTGTGTATATGTTCTTACTATTCCAGAGTGAAAATTGATTAAAACCTTACGCTCAATCTGACATAAATAAATATTTTCGCAGAGCAAAACAGCATTACTAATAACACTATGGCATTATACCTTTCAGAAATAGTTTCAGTATCTGGGAAACCCGGGCTGCAAAAATTAATCGGTAACCGAGCAAACGGACTTATAGTAGAGTCTCTAGACGCAGCTGGAAAACGATTCCCTACGAGTCTTACTCAGAAAGTTTCATTTCTGAGCGATATATCCATGTATACCTATGATGGCGATGAAAAACTTGAAGAAATTCTGAAGAAACTTCATACACTTGTTGAAGGAGGAATAGAATTGATTTCTAAGAAAAGTAGTGGAGAGGAAATACAAGCTTTTTTTAGAAAAGTAATTGAAAATTTTGACGAAGATCAAGTTTATAATTCAGATATACTGAAGCTCGTATCTTGGTATAAGATTTTGAAGGATAAGGTAGATTTTAATCAGCTAACAGAGCCAGAAACAAGCGGAGATGATAAGTCTACGGCTAAAAAAGCCGCCGCCAAGAAGCCCGTTAAAAAGGCTACTCCTAAGAATGCTCCAAAAGCGCAGAGTAAGGCTAAAGGTGGCGTAAAAAAAACAGGTAACCTGAAAGCTGGATAATAAGTTACTTGGCTAACACGAATCCAAGCCAAGCCAATGGGTAATAGGCGAATGCTACATCTACTAAGGTGGGTATGAAGGGAGTTCCAATCATACTAGCCGCTGCTATTCCGCCAAATAAAAACCATGTTCCGACAATAATTCCTACAGTTTTTTTCCTACGTACTGCCCATTTTACGGCAGCAAATGAAGCTACAAGCGTGCCTATGGCGTGCGCCAAAAACGGTATGATGTAATGCTTCGTTTCGTACAAATGAATATTTGCCTTGATAGACTTTATATCCTCTGGGTTTACACCCTGCGGAGGAGAAACTAGTTCGCCACCCTTAGAAATAATAAGCATATTAACAGCACTTCCGAGTATGAGTCCTCCGACAATAGCTAAGAAATTTCGTAAACCTGGTTTCATGATTTTTGCTCGGTTAGTTTTTATCAAAAGTAAGCATACTACTTGAAGTATGCTTGGCGAAGGTCTAAATGATTCATCGCATTTATCTTGACGTTCTGTACTTTTTTTGTGCGAATCCAGATACTCTCGTCATAAAAAAGTAACGCATATGGTTGATCTATCTCTAATTTATATTGTAATTCGGCGAATAAATCTTGTCGTTTTGTTGGGTACGTTTCGGACAGTAATTGTAAATATTTTGTATCAAAATCTAGGTTATTGTAGCGTGTATAATTAGGCCCATTTGGAGCCGTATTGCTGCTGTAGAAACAGGCCATATAGTTTTCTCCGTCTGGATAATCCGCTATCCAACTACTTCGAAAAAATGTCAAGTCTCCTGAAGATTTCTGTTGCTTGAGTAAACTACTTGGCACCACATCAATCTTTATGTCTATACCAATATCGGCACAATTTTTTTGTACCAGAATACAGAGATCTAAATAATCAGCGGTCGTCGTAAGTAAAAGCGGTTTGGTTTGTTTTATTGCAGATTTTACGAGGTATTGCTGAGCAAGATCCACATCGTATTGTTGATTTTTTAAAGGTCTAAAGGATGGCAGACCTATTGGGCAAAAGCCACCATTTGCTGGTTTTCCTATTCCGTTACGCAGGTAGCGTATCATTTTTGTTCTATTGATACAGTGGTTTATGGCCTTTCTCAAATTAACATCTTGAACGGGCGATGTACTATCTTCTAGGTTGAAAGCCAAATACTCGGTATTTAGGAAAGGGCTCTTTTTGAGCGCGAAATTTGCTGTATACTTAGGCATTAAGGTCCCCTCTGCTGTCAGTATTTCATCTTTGAATGAACTTTCTAAGCCTGTAAATAAGTCTAATTTACCCTGTGTAAACTCCAGTAATTCTGTTTGTTTACTTTGAACAAAATAAATAGAAACAGCATCTATTTTAGGAATGGGATGTGTTAGTGTGGATTCAAAATAGTGTTTATTCTTTACAAGATTGAGTTTTATGCCCTCTGCCCAGTTAGCAAACTGAAAGGGACCCGTGCCTATTGGTTTTTTACCAAAACCTTTGCCATAGTATTCTACCGCTTCCATTGGCACTACATAGCAGTATGCCATTGTAAGCATACTTAGTAGCGGTGTGAATGGTTTTTTTAGGTGGATTTCAAATGTACTGTCATTTGGTGCGTAAAATGGCTCTTGTTGGTCAATTATCTCATTGAAAATCCAGGCTCCATCAGAGGCCGTATTTGGATTTATGATTCTATTGAATGAGTACACAAAATCCTGTGCGATCACCTCTCGCTGTTCACTCTTAAAAACGGGATCATTGTGGAAAAGTATGCCTTTTTTGATTACAAAAGTGTACGTTTTAGCATCTGAGGATATGGTGTAATTTTTGGCAATAGCGGGTATGATGTTTAAATTATCATCGAGCTGAAGAAGGCCGTTAAATAACTGATTTACAGCGCGTATGTTTTCTTGTGTTCGGGCAAATGCAGGATCCAGGGAGGTGATGCCGGTGGGACTATTGAACCGGATAATCTTTTTTTCATTGTTTTGACTATCATTTTTGCAAGAAATCAACAGTAAAGTGATGTGCATAACTACTAAAAACCTGTTAATTACTGACCTATTAATCGGGTTAGATTTGAATTTCAAAGATTGATAGAGGTGCAACCACAGATTACATATTACGGACATTCTTGCTTTTCAGTTAAAGTTGGCGGTAAAAATATACTGTTTGATCCGTTTATTTCTCCGAATCCGCATGCAAGTATGGTCGATGTTTCCACAATACAACCAGACGTAATGCTTATCTCTCACGGACACGGAGATCATATTTCTGATGCAGTAGCCATAGCCAAGCAAAGTAAGTGTGTTGTTATAGCAGCTTATGAGGTTACAGAGTGGCTGGCTGCGCAAGGTGTAGAGAACTGCTTTCCTATGAATACTGGAGGTACTATACACCTAGATTTTTGCAAAGTGAAAATGGTCAGGGCCGAGCACAGTAGCTCGTTTCCAGATGGCAGCTATGCTGGAGATGCTGTAGGTTTTATAGTACATACGAACACTACTTGTTTTTATTACGCTGGAGACACAGCACTTACCCTAGATATGCAACTAATACCAATCGAATTTAAGCTTGATTTTGCCTTTCTGCCAATAGGGGATAACTTCACAATGGGAGTAGACGACGCATGTAGGTCTGCGAAGCTTATAGACTGCAATGAAATTATAGGAATGCACTTTGATACCTTTTTGCCTATCGAAATTGATCATAAACAAGCAAAAAAAACGTTTAGTGAGAACAACATACATTTGACCTTACCCATTATCAATCAAACAATAGAACTTTAATATATATACCATGTCGAAAATAATTTGTGTAGCAAACCAAAAGGGTGGAGTAGGGAAAACGACTACAGCAACAAACTTGGCGTACAGCCTTGCTGTACTAGAAAATAAGGTGTTACTTGTAGATGCAGATCCGCAAGCTAACTCTACGTCACATCTAGGGATGGATCCCAAAAATGTTAGGCTTGGCTTGTATGAGCTGATGGTGCAAGACCTGAATCCTACAGATGCTATTTTGGATACAAAGTATGAGTATCTGAAAATATTGCCTGCAAATATTGATTTGGTAGGAGCGGAGATAGAAATGATTGATCTACCTAATCGAGAGAAAATCATGGGAAAAATGTTTGATAAAATAAGGGATAGCTATGATTTTATTATCATTGATTGCTCACCGTCTTTAGGACTTATTACCACTAATGCTCTTGGGGCTGCTGACTCAGTGATCATACCCGTACAGTGTGAATACTTCGCTCTAGAAGGCTTAGGAAAATTATTAAACACCATAAAAATAGTACAGCGTAGTATCAACACTAAATTAGAAATAGAAGGCTTACTTCTTACTATGTATGATTCTCGATTGAGATTAAGTAATCAAGTAGTAGAAGAAGTGAAATTACATTTCCAGCAATTGGTTTTTGATACTATAATCAAAAGAAATACCACGTTAAGCGAGGCGCCGAGTTTTGGTATTCCTGTACTTGAGCATGATGCGACAGCATCTGGAAGTTTGGGTTACTTAAACCTAGCAAGAGAATTGCTCCAAAAAAATGGGATGACCAAAATAAGTGAGGAAGAAAGAATCATACAGTAAATGACAAAAAGAGTACTAGGAAGAGGACTGAGTGCATTGCTTGAAAATGCAGATACTGATATTACGAGCGTAGAGCCCAAAGCACTGCATAGTATTGCAGATATTCAGATTAGCCAGATTATTGCTAATCCATTTCAACCCCGAACGGAGTTTGATGATGCCGCACTGAACGAGCTTTCTGATTCGATAAAAATACATGGCGTGATACAACCCATAACTGTGCGCAAAGTGGGGTATGAGAAGTACGAGCTCATAAGTGGTGAGCGCCGAACGCGTGCCTCTATATTAGCCGGCCTAGCACACATACCTGCTTATATTAGATTGGCAGATGACCAGCAAATGCTGGAAATGGCTCTTATCGAAAACATACAACGAGAAAATTTAAATGCAATCGAGATAGCTTTGTCATATCAACGATTATTAGAGGAATGTGATCTAAAGCAAGATGAATTAGGAGACAGGGTAGGGAAGAAGCGAAGTACGGTAAATAACTACCTCCGTTTGTTGCGCCTACCAGATGAGATACAACTTTCCATAAAAGATGGTAAACTAATGATGGGCCACGCCCGCGCTTTGGTAAATGTTGAAGATACCCAAAGGCAGCTAGAACTATTTAAAGCTTCGGTAAATGGTAACCTAAGCGTTCGCCAAGTAGAAGAACTAGTAAGGAATGAGAAAGATGTGGTAGGAAATATGCCTAAGAAAAACGTTGCAACGCACTTTGACTTCACCAACTTCATCTCCCGCAAGGAGAAGATCGAGAAGCAGCTTGGAACACATGTAAAATTTAAATCGCGTTCTCCCGAGAATGGGACTATTCATATTCGTTTTTCGTCTAAAGAACAGTTAGATGATATTTTGAAGAAAATGGAATAATACCTTTGCTTTAATGAAACAGGGATGTGTTTTTTTTGTACTGATGGCTCTTACGGCACTTAGCTATGCTCAAATGCCCTATGATGCTGCATATGCGGAAAGCATCTCACAAAGCAACTCTATAGCTCAGATTGATTTTAGCAAGGATAGTACAACTTGGCAAAGGCCGAAGAAAGCAACAGTTCTCGCTATGCTATTACCTGGAGCAGGTCAGCTTTATAATAAAAAGTACTTAAAAGCAAGTGTAGTATATGCTGGTATTGGCGGACTTATCTACAGTTATCGTTTCAATAAGGATAGCTTAGCTACCTACCAGGCAATTTTGGTCAATAAAATACAATCTGCCAATGATACCTCTGTAGTAGATGAATTTCCACTGCTGACTACGGCAGGGGTTACGAGCAATAGGGACTTTTACCGTAGGAATAGAGATTTTACCATCATTGGTTTTGTAGCTCTTTATGCGTTGCAAATTATTGATGCTAACGTAGATGCTCACCTTCGCGAGTTCGAGATAAATAAAGATTTATCCTTACGTATTTCACCTGATTTGATGCGTACAAGACCAGGTATTGGCACTTATACTGGTGCTACACTAACCTTACGTCTCAAGTGAAACGGTGCTTATTGCTCTATGTAAAACATCTCTATCTCCATTGTTTTTAGTCTTGCCGGTAAATGAATACCTTCGCAACTCAATAAATAATTCAAAAATATGCAACATATATCAGTAATCGGATCCGGAACTATGGGCAACGGAATAGCCCACGTATTTGCTCAGAAGGGCTATACAGTAGCTCTTGTAGATATTAGCCAGCCAGCGCTAGACAAAGCTTTAGCTACGGTAGCTAAGAATCTGGATCGTATGGTGGCCAAAGAGAAAATATCTGAGGCTGATAAGTATAGTACGCTTGCTAATATTACAACACACACTGCACTAGCCGAAGGAGTAAAGTCCGCAGATTTAGTGATAGAGGCTGCCACGGAGAACAAAGAGCTTAAGTTTAAAATATTTAAGGAAATGGACGCACATGCACCTGAAGGATGTATTTTAGCGTCTAATACATCGTCTATAAGCATTACAGAGCTCGCTGCACAAACAGATAGGCCAAGTAAGGTGATAGGAATGCACTTTATGAATCCAGTGCCCGTAATGAAGCTCGTAGAGGTCATTAATGGTTACAATACATCTAAAGAGGTAACCAAGACTATAGATGAGCTCAGTAAGAAAATAGGTAAAGTCCCAGCAATGGCGAATGATTATCCGGGTTTCATAGCGAATAGAATTTTGATGCCGATGATAAACGAGGCTATTTGGACGCTGCATGAGGGAGTAGGAGATGTGACCAATATAGATACGGTAATGAAGTTGGGAATGGCTCACCCCATGGGACCATTGCAATTAGCAGATTTTATAGGACTGGATGTATGCCTTGCTATTCTTAATGTGCTGCACGACGGTTTTGGTAATCCCAAGTACGCTCCATGTCCATTGCTTGTCAACATGGTAAATGCGGGTAAGAAAGGAATCAAGTCTGGTGAAGGATTTTACACGTGGACCCATGGAACAAAAGAGCTCGTAGTGAGCGATAGTTTTGTGTAAATGTCGGTGAGACAAGTTTTAGCTTCCAAGTCTTTTACAGGGTGATAGTGTTGGATGTGAAAGAGGTAGAATCGTTGCTACAAAAGAAGCTCCAACCACTTGCGTGACTGGAGCTTCTCGATATGATTAGTTGATAAGATTTACTGAATCTTTTTAACGTTTATGGCGTTAAGACCTTTCATCCCTTTTTCTAGCTCAAACGATACTTTGTTTCCTTCTATTACGTCTTCTGTAAGACCCTTGTAGTGCACAAAGTAACTTTCGCCGGTACCTATTTCTTTTATAAAGCCGAAACCTTTTTCCGTATTAAAGAAGTCTATTTTACCCTCGCGCGTCGCTTCCATATCAAATTCTTCTTGCTTTGGAACACTGGTTACAATGTCCTCAAGCTCAAATTCCACTTTAGCATCTGGATCTGGCGGAGTGTCTGATATATTGCCGTGCTCATCAATGTAAGCCATCATATTATCCAGGGTGCCAGTTGTGGCGTTCGCTTTACGCTCTGCACGCTTTTCCTCTTTTTCTTTCTTTTTCTTACGGCGCTTTTTTTCCTTTTCTTTTTTGGAATAAGTTTCTTGTGATTTAGACATTAATTATTGTTGTATTATAAATTATTGATTACAAAGATAAGTAACATTTTGCTATGTTTTACAGTGACAGTTGGCTTGTGAATAATAATTTAAATTTTATACTTTCAATAAATTGTGAAGACTAAGACTATTAATCCATGTTGGTTGTTTGATAATCAATGATTAACAACAGAGATTTATCCAAACCTGAGGAACCCTTGGCACTAATTGGGCATTAACAAAACGATGGCTCAATTGCACGCATTGCTAAAGAACGGTCAAACTTTATCCCCCGTTTGTCATGTAGATATAGTCTGAGAATAAATATTCTGCATATTTGCTAAATATGAGAAATATCAGTACGCTTCTACTCGTAGCAATTTCATTTTTTAGCTTTTCGCAAGATAAATTACTAACCATTCAAGATGCCATCACCGGCTATCATCTGTATCCCAAGGGACTGTCTGATGCGCAGTGGTTGCCTGGGGGGAAGTGGTTTAGTCAATTTGCGGTGCGCGATGGGAAGCGATCAATAGAAGTACAAGAGATTGCAGTTACTAAAGGAAGAAACATATCGGTCTTACTCGATGATATCAATGCTTCGCTCCCTGAGGATGCAAAGCTAAAACGGCTACCACGTGCCAATTGGATAAGTGTAAGAGAATTTCAGTTTATCAGTAACAATAAAGGATATGCGTACAATATAGAGGAGAAAACTAGCCGGGGACTTCCTTTTGTGAATACGGTGGGCGTCAATAGGCCACAGTACTTTGCAGATGGTTCGGGTATGTATGGCGAGACTGTAGAAGGTTTTGCTTACTGTAGAAACAACAATGAGGTGCACATGTACTCTGATACAGACGGAATTGTCATTGGTAAAACAGTCCATCGCTCAGAGTTTGGCATTACCAATGGACTGTTTCCATCGCCCAGCAATATGCTAATGGCATACTATGATATGGATGAGCGTATGGTCACTCAATATCCGCTATATCAACTTGCTGATACGCCAGCTACTGCAAAAATGCTTCGCTACCCTACGGCAGGGGCTAAAAGCCACCATGTAGTAGTAAAAGTAAAAAACATGGAAACGGATGCTGCTCCAATAGTTATAAAGACCGAGGGCGACAGCGAACAGTACCTTACCAATGTGAGCTGGAGTCCTGATAATAAGTACATTTTAATAGCAGTAATCAACCGAGAACAAAATCACATGTGGCTTAATATGTACGCTGCTGAGACAGGAGTTTTTATCAAAACACTTTTTGAGGAGAAGAACGATAGATATGTAGAACCTGAACATCCTGCGGTATTCTTAAAAAATGATCCTACTAAATTCATTTGGTGGAGTGAACGAGATGGTTACAATCACCTATACCTGTATGACCTAGAAGGGAATCTAATAAAACAACTAACAAAAGGCAATTGGGTAGTTACGGCATATCACGGAATGAGCACAGATGAGAGTAGGCTTTTTATAACTGCGACTAAAGAGACACCATTGGAGCGTCACTTATACAGTGTAGACATAAACAGTGGCAAGATGAAGAACCTCACGCAAACTTCTGGTTATCATAGAATAACCGCGAATGAAAACTGCTCTATGTTCATAGATGATTACAGTAATACGAAAGTTCCAAGAGAGGTACGCTTGATAGACCATAAGGGGAGTCTTCATGACATAATAACGAAAGCGGATAATCCACTAGCAGCATATAAACTAGGGAAGATGGAACTCGGTAAACTAGAGGGAAATAGTGGTGATTATTTATATTACCGCGTATTTAAACCGGTAGATTTTAACCCAAGAAAAAAATACCCGGTAGTAGTTTATCTGTATAATGGTCCGCACCTGCAGCTGGTTACGAATAAGTGGCTCGGTGGAGCCAACTTATGGTACCAGTATATGGCTCAAAAAGGCTATGTTGTATTCAGTATAGATGGCCGTGGCAGTGCAGATAGAGGTTTTGCTTTTGAAAGTGCCATACACCGCAACTGTGGTGAGAAAGAAATGGAGGATCAACTCACGGGGGTAGAATGGCTCAAAAAACAGAAATGGGTAGATGCCGAGCGAATGGGGATTCACGGTTGGAGTTATGGTGGTTTTATGACAACAAGCATGATGAGTCGACACCCCGGCGTTTTTAAAGCAGGAGTAGCAGGTGGCCCTGTGATAGACTGGACACTCTACGAGATAATGTATACCGAGCGTTATATGGATACACCACAAGAAAACCCGGAAGGATATGAGCGTACTAATCTCAAAAATCACGTAAAAAATCTGGAAGGAAAACTACTCATGATACATGGCGGGCAAGATGATGTTGTGCTTTGGCAGCATAGCCTTCAGTATTTAGAGGAAGCAGTAGATGCAGGCATACAGTTGGACTATTTTGTGTATCCCAATCACAAGCATAATGTATATGGTAAGGATCGTATTCACTTGTATCAAAAAGTAAGCGAATACTTCTTTGATCACTTATAAAGCATTAAACATGAAATTAAAGCATGAAACACGAAACGAGAAGTCACCGCGTTGATCCTGTGTTTTGTGTATCCTTCGCTAGTGGCACAAGTAAATACGCTAGTATTAAACGACTCTTCTGAAGATATAAGCAAAAAATGGTGACCAACAGATGATCAACTGTTCTAAACAGGAGCAGCAACAAGTCTATCGGGTTGTTACCAATCTGTATTTATGGGGTTAAAAATTTTGACAGAGTGAAGACATGAATATTTTCTAATAATAGCTATACTTGAGGCAAAATAGTTGTTATGAATAAAATAAATACAAAAATAGTTTTGTTTAGTGTGCTTGCTACGGTTTCATTACTTTTCGGATGTAAAGATGAAGTAGCCATATCCGAAGATACTCCTTGCCCTAAAATAGACTGGTACGCAGATGCCGACGGAGATGGACTTGGAAATCCTAATGTAAGTTTGAAAGACTGTAATCAGCCAGAAGGTTTCGTATTAAATAGTGACGACAAAATCGATGTTCGCGCAACTTCCAAAGGAGTTCCTATGGTATTTAAGGTAACTGGAGAAACTTGTCCACCTTGCGGAGGTTGGGGATGGACAGCTTTTTCAAGTTTAGTATACAGATATCAAGGTGGTAAGGCGCTTAGTTGGGGTAATTATGGTTCAGGTTTTTCGAACGGATACTTTAGAAATCAAGAAGCCAGTCCTACTATGCAGGCTTTTCAGGATCGGTTTGCACCGAATAGTTCTAAACCAAATTTTGCAGTAAATGGGAGAAATTATTCTACAAGCGTTGCGGATGCTCAGAATGCCGCAGATGCATTTATTAACACGACCGCACCAGTGGGTATGGTATTGAATGCAAGAATTGAAGGAGATGAACTAATAATAGATGCAGAAGCAGAAGCGTTTGAAAATGCAGCTGGAACGTATGTGCTTGGTGCATACCTTATAGAGGATAAAGCTCTTGGTCCACAATCAGGAGACGCAGGAGCAAATGGTGATGCCGAGCATCATAATGTGATGAGAGGCTCACTTTCTGATAATGCTTGGGGAGAGGTAATTGCAGAAGATGGTTTAGTTGCAGGTGCGGTATACAGCAAGACTTTTAAAATGGATATTCCTGAAGGTTACAATAGAGATAACTTTGCTTACGGACTTATCGTATGGAAAAGAATATCTACTGTTCATATTTTTGTGAATGCCTATGCTACGCAGTAAGTAGAAGAAAACGGCAAGAAGAAGGGAGAATAGCACCAGTGCTATTCTCCCTTTTTATATCTGGATGGTTTTGGACGATGACTTACTCTTCTAGCAATATTATCTCTTCCAGTAGCTCATCACATGCTGCACTTACGTTGGTTACTGTTTGGGTAGCAGCAGAGTGTTCTTTGCTGAGTTTTTCTAAAAAATCTGGTGTTAGGTTAGCTGCATCGGCAAGTTTGGCCTCTACCTCTTTTAAATGCTTTTTGGCATTGGTGAGTTGCTCCTCATGTTGGTCCAGTTTTTTTTGTAGTTTTTTTAGTTGCTCTTTGGCCTCATCTTTTTGTTTCCAAGATCCTTTACTATCTATGGAAGTACTTGGTACAGCAGTTTGCTTCTTTGGTTTTTTTACTGCTGGAGCTAGCGATTGTTGCTCTACTTTATACAGATACTCTTTGTAGTCACCTGGATACTCGCGTACATCTTCATCTTCGATCCACCATACCTTATTGGCTAGTTTCTCTATAAAATACCTGTTATGCGATACAAATATGAGTGTGCCTTCGTAACGCTTCAGTGCTTCTATGATAATCTCTATACTATCGATGTCCAAGTGATTGGTTGGCTCATCCAGTAGCAAGAAGTTGGCCTCAGACACAAGTGTTTTGGCTAAGGATACCCTTGCTTTTTCACCACCACTGAGTACTTTTATTTTCTTAAATACATCGTCTCCACCAAAGAGGAAACAACCTAGCATAGACCGTAATTCCATATCCGTTTTGTGCGGTGCGTCATATTGCAGCTCTTGGAGTATTTCATAGTCCATGTGCAGACTTTCTAGCTGATGTTGAGCGTAGAATGAAGGGTCTAGATTATGACCTTCTTTACGTTCTCCTTCAAAGTCTATCTCTCCAGCAATGATGCTAAGGAAGGTAGATTTACCCGTACCGTTAGCACCAATCAGAGCAATCTTATCGCCACGTACTATTTCCCTTTCTACACGATCAAAAAGGAGCTTATCTCCAAAGCCTTGTGTAATGCCCTTAAGGTCCATAACGACCTTACCGCTTTGTTTCCCCACCTTAAAATCTATTTTAAGGTGGGATTTATCTTCCTGAATTACCTCTATCTTTTCAATCTTCTCTACCATCTTTACCCTAGATTGTACCGCCTTAGCTTTACTTGCTTTTGCTTTAAATCTATTGATAAATTTCTCTTGCTCCTTGATATACTGGTCTTGATTGGCTGCTTGTCTGCTTATTAGATCATCACGTTCTACCTTAGCTTTTAGGAAGAAGTCATAATTTCCATCCCATAAGTATAATTTCTTACCGCTGAGTTCTGCCGTTTTAGTAATCATTTTATTCAGAAACTCTCTATCGTGAGATACGATAATGACACTTCCGGGATAACCGCTCAAATAACTCTCCAACCATTCAATACTGGGTAGGTCCAAGTGATTGGTAGGCTCATCCATTAGCATAATATCTGGCTCCTCCAGTAGCATTTTGGCTAAAACAACACGCATACGCCATCCACCGCTAAACTCTTGCATTGGTCGACTTAGGTCGGCCGTAGTAAAGCCAAGACCTTCAAGTATTTCAGCCGTCTTATTATCCATGTTGTAACCATCAAGAGCGTCAAATTCCTCTTGGTAGTCAGACATTCGCTGTATGTTTTCTTCACTGGGATCCGTCTCCATGAGAAGATAGAGCTTCTCCAATTCGGCTTGTACAAATATGGCTCGTTCAAATGCTCCTTTGGCGTGTTCTAGTATTGTTTGGCCTCCATCTTCACTTATCATATCTTGCGATAGGTAGCCCAAGTTTACGCCGCCTGCTTTGTTTATAGATCCTTCTCTAACATCATATTTACCCATGATAAGTTTTAGAAGGGTAGATTTACCCGCACCATTTTTCCCAATAAGGCCTATACGCTCACGGGGTTTTATAAACCAATCTATATCTTTAAAAAGATAATTACCGCCAAACTCGAAGGATACGTTTTGAATATGAAGCACGTCTAAAAATAAATGGCTGCAAAGGTAAACTTATAGTTAAGAGTACAGAAGAGGTATAGTGACAGTTATTGCTTTTTTGACAGATGTCGCTTTAGAGTATGTTTAATATTCACCTTTTCTAACGCTTATACCGACGTTCAGATGCACAATTTTTGGTTACTCTTTTGAGGACATAAATGAGTAACGGGCTACTCACGGATACGTTCTATTAAGCCAAGACATCCAAATCTATACACTAGATCTGGATAAAAAATAAGCGACAGAGTGCTTTTTTGGGAAGGAAGAACTTCTATCTAAACAAGAAGATGGTTTACCTATACCTGTTTTAGGTTATAACTCGTGACCCATTTTCTCTTTTTTAGTAGCCAAATAGCCTTCGTTATGCGGATTTGATTCTACCTGCAAGGTCACATTTTCCACTATCTCGAGCCCGTAACCAATGAGTCCTTTGCGTTTTTTTGGATTATTGCTCATTAGTTTCATTTTAGAAACCCTTAGGTCACGAAGTATTTGTGCACCTACACCATAGTCACGCTCATCCATTTGAAAACCGAGTTCTATGTTAGCTTCTACGGTATCTCTACCGTTTTCTTGCAGCTTATATGCTTTTAGTTTATTGAGGAGGCCAATTCCACGTCCTTCTTGGTTCATATATACGATGACTCCTTTGCCTTCTTTCTCAATGGTTTGCATAGCTTGTTGTAGTTGCTCACCACAATCGCATCTACAGCTACCAAATATATCTCCCGTTATACAGCTGGAATGTACCCGTACCAATACAGGCTCATCTTCTTTCCACTCGCCTTTTACCAATGCGAGGTGATCCATGCCATTGCTTACTTGCTTGTAGGCATGCAGTTCAAAGTTGCCATAGTCGGTAGGCATTTGAACGTCTATTTGCTTTTCAATTAAACTTTCTTGTTTTAGTCGGTATTCTATAAGGTCCGCAATCGATACTATTTTCATATCGTGCTTTGCGGCTACCGCCCATAGGTCTTTTAAGCGTGCCATGGTGCCGTCCTCGTTCATAATCTCTACAATGCATCCTGCGGGTTCAAAACCTGCTAACCGTGCAAAGTCTATGGCTGCTTCAGTGTGTCCGGCTCTACGCAAAACGCCTTGCGTTCGAGCTCGAAGGGGGAATATGTGTCCTGGTTTGCCTAGTTCTTTGGGATCTGTGGCAGGATTTACCAGAGCTTGTATGGTCATAGCTCTGTCGTATGCTGAAATACCGGTACTGGTACCGTGGCCTATTAAATCTACAGATATAGTAAAAGGAGTTTCGAACTGAGCTGTATTTTTACCAACCATTAGGTCTAAATCTAACTCATCACATCGCTCTTCTGTAAGTGGTACACAGATGAGTCCACGTCCTTCAGTGGCCATAAAGTTGACCATCTCTGTAGTGACATTACGAGCAGCAGTTAGAAAATCTCCTTCGTTCTCGCGGTCTTCATCATCTACCACAATGATCATCTTGCCGTTTTGGATTTCTTCTATTGCCTCTTCTATGGTGTTTAGTTGTCTATCGCTCATACCGTGAAGCAAAGGTAGTATTTATACGAATGTTTGTATGCACTGATGCAGCCATTCTTGATATTGGAAAAGTTATAAATAAAAAGGTGGCTTCATTATTCATGAAGCAACCTTTTTACCGTTTAAGTCTAACCGTTATTTGGTAAGGATAATGCGCTGTTTCCAAAGTAAACCTGCTTTTTCTATCTCTACAAAATATACTCCTGTAGGATTGCCAGTAATATCTAGTTGCTGCTTTCCTATGATGTCCATTTGTTGGGATAATACCACTTGGCCTAAGCTGTTCAATACCCTGCAGTTGGCGTCTGAAAGATCATAGCCTTCTACCGTGAACTTCCCGTTTGATGGGTTTGGATATACGCTTAGTCCTAGATCCACTTGTTTGTCTTTTACGGTTAGCGGGTGTTGCACTGTGAACTTTATAGTACTACGCTTACCGAAATCGTTGTTAAAGTTATGGACAATTCCACTTCCTAATTTCATTACACGGAAAAAACCACTTCCATCGTTGTTGGCAAAAAAGCTAAGACCATCGTCGTCCGAATCCTCAATAGTAAGGTTATAGCAACCAAGGCCAAGCGTCACAGTATCACGTACTATTTCATTGGCGTTAAAATCATCTTTACTAAATACGACTGTTCCCCATTGATCTCTAATAGATATTTTCGTTTCGTTACCTGCATTGTTGGTACGTGTGAAAAGGTAGAAGCTTGTGGGAAATACGGATGGCAAGTCAAAAGTGCTACTGTATTCATTGTTGCTCTTATCTTCATCTTCTTGGCTGTTGACTAGCTTTATGCGAGCATGAAAGGTATTGTTGGTAGATCTTGCTGTAGACCATATCTCTTGCTCTACAGGTAAGTAAAATATAGCACTTGCACTTGGAGCGATATCACCATACCATTTTATTTCTTTTTTATTAGTTTCGTCATTTATCCAGTATTCGATTATAGCATCTTTCAGTGTATCTGAACCGTAATTGCTAATTTCTACAGTAGGAGTGGAGCATACTGGATTATCGCGAGCGTACTCTATTTTATTGCTTGGTGCTAGTATGTCACTTATGCCTGCATCTACTCGGTGGTTGTACTCTCCATAGGTTATTATTTGCGAGCTTATTATGTAACGAGAATCACCTTCGCCGGCATCAATGGTATAGTCCAAATTTATTTTTTCCGAGTCACTTATAAATTCCGAGATATCGTACTCTGCAACGTCTGTAGCCATTCCAGGGCACCAGCCTGCTCTATCAAATATCCAAGTTCCTCCTTGAGGATATACGGGATTATCAGCACATTCCTTCAAAACGAGTCTATCAAATGTTTTAGCTCCGTTTACCGTGTATGAGTGCGTTCTTGGTATAAACTCACCCTGTTGGCCGTGGCCCGTTATTGCCGAGCGTAATTTTAGAGCTTTAGCATCTGTATCATAGCTAAAATCTGTTGGTGCGTAATAGGTATTGTTGAGTATCTGAGTATAGTTGGCCGTAATTTGTTGACTAGGCCAAATTTCTCGTATGTCCAATACATCCCTGGCAGGAGTTCCTTTGATAAATAAGAACTCGATGTCCATTTCTTCTTGGTTTTGCCCCCCTCTAGCCAAAAACACGCGTTTATTACCGTGTAGGATAGGGGTATAGTCTGTCATATCAAAAGCCCATGTCTCTCCATCTGGACCGAGATCCAAGCCAATCCCATAAGGAGTAACAAAACTCATTATTTCTAGTCTTGACGGCCATCTTCGTATGTATTCAAGTTGCCCTGTTTCTAAGCTTCCGTCTGCTGTTACACTTCTAGTTTCTAGCAACTCACCAGATTCATTAAAGTAATTTTCTACATTGTCTGCATTCCACCTTTGGAATTCTTCTGATACAACTATAGCATCGTCATTTAATGTGTTAACAGCTGGAACAATACGGTTTCTTTTTACTATGTTCGAGTTTTGAGCAATTTGGTCATAGCTGTAAGCAGTATCATTAGTTACCGCATAATTCCCCGTAATCCAGCCAATGTTTAGTCTATTGGGTACGTATAAGTAATCTTTGAAAAGGGTGGTTGCCCTGAATTGACCAACGTTTTCCGTTCCATATATATCGATATCTGAAGCTGTGCTGCTTTCGTCTTTGGTAAACGCACCAGAGATGTTTTCAAATCTAAAATAAGCTTTCAGGTTTGAAAAATTGACATCTGTGCTCTGCACCCTTTTATGCATTAACTCTTGAATTTCGGTACCTGATAAAGCGATATCCCAGATTCGTACATCATCGATACTCCCAATAAAATAGCGGTTGTTAATTCCTCTACTTATTCTGAGTTTAGTCTCTGATGTGGTGTTAATGCTCAAATCTGCTATTGCATCTATTGTTTCCAAGTTTCCGTCTACATACAAGTTAATGTTGGACACATTTGTACCATCAAGGACGCAGGCTACATGATGCCATTGGCCGTCATTCACGGGTGTTGTGGCGTTAATACCGCCTCCATTTACCTCTACCCGAAGAGATCCATCCGTATTGGTCCTAAAAACCCATTTTTGACCATTTGCGTTTTTCCCCCAGCCCACAATTTCCTGATTGGTACCTGTGGTTCTTATCCAAGCTTCACAGGTTCTGTTTTGTGAACCCATAACACCATCGTAGCTTTGGGATTCTACGTAATTGGTGCCGTTGAATTGTATAAAATTTTTATCTCTTGACACAATACTTCTACTGGTATCTTGTCGTGTACTCTGTACACGTAAATCCTCTAATCCAGTCGTTTTAGAACTTGAAAGTTCTACCAAAATACTTGATGTGCCATCCCAAACAAACGGTGAATGAAACTGTATCGTATTGATACCAGTGCTAAAACTATACGCAGAGCTGTATACATTTTGTGAGATGTCATTGGAGGTATTCGCTAGAGATAAAGAATCTTCAGAGACATTTTTCATGTTGACACGCAGGTCTTCTATGGTTATATTGTTGCTAACTATATCAGTATTGAACCCCCATATATCGCCAGCAGATAAACCTGCATTAGAAAGCTCCGATGCTGAATACAAATGCTGTATTTTAGTAGGGATGCCATCAAGGCTCGATGGGAGTCCTACATTTGTTGTCGTACTTTCAAATCCAATTAACGCAGTGTCTTTGCCACTGGATGAAATTACTTGAGTTGTTATCGTAGAATTTCGATAGAAGTCAAATATGGGAGTTTCTTTGTATCGGTAAGTGGTACCACTAAACCCTTCTATGGTATACTCTGCTGTAGTGGCGAGCAATGAGTCAGTACGTGTAGAATCTTCCACATAGGTATTGCAACTGTAATCCCATTCTCCGCAACCCAAATTTCTATTGCTTCCTGAGCTTACTTGTGCTCCTTTGCATCGCATATTATACAGCATTATAATTTGGCGGTAAGTGTCCGTACCCGACGGGAATGCCACTGTTGTATCTCTAGTTTGGCTATTGTAATCGAAAGCTTTGACACGAATAGTGTCTTGCGAAAAACTAAATTGTGCGGCCATCGCACACAAGAGCGTAAGTAATATCTGTTTCATTGTTTGTAAGTCACAATGATACTAACATCATCACTATTTTTCACTATTGAAACTGTTGTTGTTATTCAGAATATAACCTCATATTTGCCACAGTGAACGTACTATTTGTAGCAAATAGATTTCCGTATCCTCCTTTTAGGGGTGATAAACTAAAGATTTTCAATCTAACAAGGAGACTTTCTGAAAAACATAATTTGTATTTGGTGACCTTCTACGAACGTAGAGAGGAGCTAAATTACCTGAAGGAGATACAGCCTTATTTTAAAGAAATAGAGGTGGTATACTTACCTAAATGGCGTTCAATTTTGAATGGAATACCTGCTTTATTTTCACGTACTCCTTTGCAGATTGCTTACTTTAAAAGCGCCAAGATGAAACGGATGGTGCGGTTTGCGGCAAAAAGATATGACATTGATATTGTTCATACACAGCATTTGCGTATGAGCCAGTACACTAACGCAATTGACTTACCTAAACTATTGGATCTGCCAGATGCTTTTTCGCTATATTTCAAAAGAAGAAAAGAGACGGACCGTCCATTAATTAATCGTTTAATTGACACTATTGAGTCTGGTAGATTGGCTAGAGCGGAAAAAATTATTAAACAATATGATAGGACTCTTGTGTGCTCTGTGGAGGATAAAAAATATTTAGAAAAATTACACAAAACAGACAATGTAGATATTCTGCTTAATGGAGTAGATTTAGAAACATTTGATGTTAGAGATGGCCACGACTATTCCCACAATAATACGGTGCTTTTTACGGGCAATATGGACTATGCACCCAATGTAGATGGTGTATTGTATTTTGCTAAAGAAATGTGGCCTACTATCGCTGCAAAGTTTCCCAATACCAAGTTTATTATAGCTGGACAGCGACCCGTAGAAGCTGTAAAAAAGTTAATTGGAAATAGGATAGAGGTTACAGGTTTTGTTCCAGATATTCGTGAGATGTATGAACGGGCAAGTGTTGTAATAGCTCCATTGCGTTTTGGTGCAGGCACGCAGAACAAAGTGTTGGAAGCTATGGCTATGGGTGTTCCCACTGTATGTACACATATAGGTTTCGAAGGGTTAGAAATACAAAGTGGAGAAGGGGTAATAATGGCGGGTGATAAGGAACGTTTTATCGCGGAGGTAGATCAACTTCTATCCGATGCGAACAAACGTAAAACGGTAGGTAATAAGGGGTTACATATTGCAAAAACACGCTTTAGTTGGGACCGTATAGCGCTTCAGTTGGAAGAACTATTGGTTAGGGTTCGGGCACAAAAAAAGGCCTAAGACAACCGCCTCAGACCTTTTAAGAGTTTCTTAAAATATCAAGTATTAATATCTTCTCTCGCTTCTTTGAGGTCTATCCTCAGCTACCTTAACTACGAGATTTCTTCCATCAACAGAAGAATCGTGAAGTTCAGCGATCGCTGCTTTTGCCGACTCATCGTCGTCCATTTCTACAAAACCAAATCCTTTAGATCGGTTTCTGTCTCTGTCAAAAATTACTTTAGCAGATGAAACTTCTCCAAATGGTTCGAAAAGGTCTCTTAAATCGTTGTCGTCTGCACTAAAAGGCAAACTTGCTACAAAAATGTTCATTGTGTTTTTAAAAATTGTGTTGAATGTCAAAGAGACTGCTTTGGCAAAAGCTAAAATAAATAAGTTTGGGTGCCATTTTTATCTCTTTTGTACTAGAACAAAGGTAATACAATTATTAGGTCATACTGGTTTTTTGTTTTTTAAAGCCAATAAAACGACTACACCTCCAGTGATATACATAAGAAGACTATACACCGCTGGTGCTATACCGAAAGCAACGTTTCCTAATAAGGTCCCAGATATGGCAAGGGCCATTGTTCCATTTTGTATTCCACTTTCTAGTGATATAGTTACCGCTTGGTTTTCTCTTAGCTTCAGGGCTTTTGCCGTTAGGAATCCGAGTATCATAGTACAACCGTTTAGGAGTAGGGCCAAAATACCAGCCTGAGCAAAATAGTCTACTATGTTTTCTTTTTCTTTTAGCACAATACCAAGAATAATAAGTGCTAATAGTATGACAGAAATGAGACGGATGGGCCTATCCATTTTAAAAGCAAACTGGGGCTTCTTACTTTTTATGAACATTCCTAAGGCCATAGGCAAAATTACAATTGCAAACATTTGGCCAATGGTATTCAGAATATCCAGCTGTACATGTTCTCCTTCTCCTGCAAAATGTACTAATCCAAAATTGACAATAAAGGGAATAGTAAATATAGTTGCAATGCTAGTAATAGCCGTCAGGGTAACCGAGAGAGCAGTATCTGCTTTGGCAAGTAGACTTAATAAGTTTGAGGTGGGACCACCAGGGCAAGCAGACAACAACACAATACCAACTGCGATCTCAGGACTTGATGGAATAAAATACAGCAAAGTAAAGCCGATGATTGGTAAGAATATAAGTTGATTCAATAGACCCAATAGTACCGCTTTGGGGTGTTTTAAAACCCTGGTAAAATCATTCATTGTGAGCGATAATCCCATTCCCCACATGGTAAAAATAAGGGCTAAAGCAAGTATAAGAGTTGTCGTAGAGTTCATGCGGCTGTTTTAAAGGTTGAAACGATCATAAAAAGTCTATGTCAATTATAGCCTAAGTATTTACATAAACCAATATAAACCGCTAATATTGCAGCCTTTTAGAGAGAAATGATTACAGTAAACGACTTATCCATACGATTTGGAAAACGTGTGTTATTTGATGAGGTAAACCTTAAGTTTAACACCAACAATTGCTATGGTATCATAGGAGCGAACGGTGCAGGGAAATCTACATTCCTTAAAGTGCTAACTGCTGAAATGGAAAGTACCACAGGCCATGTGAGCATAGAAAAAGGTAAGCGTATGGCTGTTTTGAGTCAAGATCATTTTAAGTACGATGAACATCCTGTATTGCACACTGTGATGATGGGGCATAAGGAAATGTACGGTATTATGCTTGCCAAAGATGAGCTGTATGCCAAACCCGATTTTAATGAAGAAGATGGAATTAAGGCATCCGAACTTGAAGAGAAATTTGCGGAGATGAACGGTTGGATGGCCGAAAGTGAAGCAGGTGAAATTCTGGGTGGATTGGGTATTTCTGAAGATAAGCACCATATGCTGATGAAAGATCTGAGTGGTAATGAGAAAGTACGCGTGCTTATAGCGCAAACACTTTTTGGTAGCCCAGATATACTTGTGATGGATGAGCCTACAAACGATCTGGATATCGAGACTGTAGCGTGGCTAGAAAATTTTATTCTAAACTTTCCCAACCTTGTAATTGTAGTGTCACACGACAGACATTTTTTAGATTCTGTATGTACGCAAGTAGTCGATATTGATTTTAATAAAATAAGCCAGTTTGGGGGTAACTATACGTTTTGGTATGAGAGCTCTCAATTAGCGCTCCGACAGCAACAAAATCAAAATAAAAAAGCGGAGGAGAGAAAGAAAGAGCTGCAGGACTTTATTGCTCGTTTCAGTGCTAACGTAAAAAAATCAAAGCAAGCAACATCGCGTAAAAAAATGTTGGAGAATTTGAATCTTGATGAAATAAAACCGAGTAGTCGTAAATACCCGGCAATTATTTTTGTTCAAGAGAGAGAAGCGGGAGATCAAATCTTAAATATTAAAAATTTAACCCTAGAGCCCTACTTTAAGGATGTAAGTTTTAGTATGACCAAAGGAGCAAAAGCATTTTTATACTCCAAACACAGTATTATAACCACTAAATTTTACCAAGTATTGAATGGGGAAATAGAACCTGATAGCGGAGAAATAGAGTGGGGTATTACTATCAATCAAGCATATCTGCCCAACCATAATGATGAGTACTTTCAGTCAAATTTGAGCCTTGTAGATTGGTTGCGTCAGTATTCAGAGGAGAAAGATGAAACGTTTATACGTGGATTCTTGGGTAAAATGCTCTTTAGCGGAGACCAAGCACTGAAGCAATGTAATGTACTCAGCGGAGGAGAGAAAGTGAGGTGTATGATTTCTAAACTTATGCTATCCAATCCAAACATGTTGATGTTGGATGAACCATTGAACCATTTGGACTTGGAGTCTATTACAGCTTTTAACAATAGCTTAAAAGACTACAAAGGCTCTGTATTGTTTACATCTCATGATCATCACTTTATACAAAGTGTAGCCGACAGAGTAATAGAAATTGGACCAAAAGGAGTAGTAGATAAAGCCACAGACTATGATGGCTACAGAGAAGATAAGGAACTACTAGAAAGACGGAGTGATCTATATGCTGGTGTAGCATTGGAAGTATAATTCTGAAACAATAAATCGTAAATAAAACAATGAAACAAATAATAGCATTAGCAAGTGTGGTTATCGTATTAACCGCTTGCAACACAAACAATGGATTGACTATCAATACTACACAGCCCACAGAGCTGTCAACCGAACTAGATTCTGTAAGTTACCTATTGGGAATTCAGTATGCCAAAGGTCTTACTGAAAAGGGTGGAGTGAATGAATTAGACAATCGTTCCTTCCTAACGGGTGTACAGCGTATCATGGATGGTAAAGAAAATGAAATCTCTGAAGAGGCAGCAAATGAATGTATGACCCGCTTTTTTGATAAAATTGAAGAAGCTAAAAGTGCCGTTTCTCAAGCAGCTGGCAGTAAATTCTTGGAGGAAAACAAGGCGAAAGAAGGTGTGCAAGTTACAGAAACTGGTTTGCAGTATAGAGTAATTACACAAGGTACGGGTGCTGTTCCTGAAAGAGGGGCCAAAGTAAAAGTACATTATACGGGTAAATTAACTGATGGCACTGTATTTGACAGTTCTGTGGATAGAGGTGAGCCCGCACAATTTGGTACGGATCAAGTAATACCAGGATGGACAGAAGCGCTTACGATGATGCCTGTAGGTTCAAAATGGGAATTGGTTATCCCTGCAGATTTGGGCTACGGAAATCGAGCAGCAGGTCCTATTCCTTCTGGCTCTACATTGGTATTCGAAGTAGAACTGTTGGAAATCATTAAATAGTCATGAAGAACTTACTTCTCCTAAGTAATTCCACGAATTATGGAGAGCAATATATGCAATGGTGCAAAAGCATCATTGCATCTTTTGTTTCTGGGCATACTCAATCTGTTTTGTTTGTCCCTTATGCGGCTGTTGATTTCAGTTATAAAGCCTATACAGAGAAGGTAAATGCGGCATTGGCAGATTTTTCTATTTCGGTTATTAATCTGGATGAGGCTGAAAATAAAAGCGATGCAATAGCGAATGCTTCTGCCATTTTTGTTGGTGGTGGCAATACCTTCCATCTGCTTAAAACGCTTCAAGACCTTAATTTAGATCTAGCAATACAAAAAGCGGTAGATAAAGGCACCTATTATGTGGGATGGAGTGCGGGTTCTAACATAGCTACACCAAGTATTTGTACGACCAATGATATGCCAATAGTACAGCCATCCTCTTTCAATGGTCTGGGGCTGGTAGACTTTCAGATTAACCCGCACTACACCGAACGGGTAATAGAAAATCACGGTGGAGAGTCGAGAAGGAAACGTTTGGAGGAGTATTTGGTGGCAAATAATACACAAAGAGTAGTTTGTATGCCAGAAGGCACATACCTCCAAATGTGCGGGCCACGTGTGGAGTTCAGAGGTAGAGAGAACGGAATAATTCTTACCCATAACAGTGAGATTGAAATAGAAAATAACTATAAATTTTAGGAATAGGTATATAAAAATGAGTTGTATAATTGCATTACAAAAAGTTTAAACAATAGATAAGACATTATGAAAAAATTCAGCTTAATTTTATTTATAGCAGTAGCTGCTATAATCGGTACAACAACTACTAGTTGTAGTGATGACACTCCGGTTCAACCAAACAATTCCTCTTCAGATACAACAATAACAGGTGCAGAAGCAAAAAATAAATTGAGAGTAGGACTGAAGGATTACGCTATTGTAGAAGAGGCCGCTAGAACTAATTCTACGTACATATCTGGGAAAGATGAAACGGCAATTATAGTATTCGGATCAGATGATACAAATGGAGACATAGACTTCCAAATTACATTTAAGGGTAAGTCCACAGGAACATATTCATCGTCTGAAATAGGTGATAATGGATTGGTATTTGGTCTAGGAACAGGAACTGTAGGTGACGTACGAAGACAAGAGCACGAAGCGAGTTCTACAACCCTAACTGTTATTGTGACAGAATACGGTGGAGTAGGCGAGCAAGTGAAAGGAACTTTATCTGGTCAAGTTAAAAATGTAAATGGTCAGACTGTAAATATTACCAATGGCGAATTTGAGGTGACGAGGAAAGAAGACACAATGTAATTTCCATTTCTTAACATAAAAAAAAGCTCCAATCTTTCGATTGGAGCTTTTTTTTTGAGGTCAGAACCGGATTCGAACCGGTGTAGCAGCTTTTGCAGAGCTGAGCCTAGCCACTCGGCCATCTGACCCTTATTAATGAAGGAGTGCAAATGTAATTGTAATCCGTTTTATTCCTAAAATTTATTCGTACAAATCTCACTATTTTATTGCGTTAAGGTGTATGGTTCACTAATATCCTTGTCAGAAGGCTATGCGAACAATATTACACAGTTACGATTGTGGTAGATTTAGTTTTTTTTCATTGATTTGGAACCTATTATCGTAAAATACTTTGAATCAAGATTCCAAATTTGAGCAATTGTACCGACGTTTTTATCCGTCGTTACTCGCTTTTGCGATATATCTTACGGGAAGTACGGAAGATGCTACTGAGTTGGTCAACAATGTTTTTGTGGCTGTGTGGCAGAAACGGGATAATTTACCACTAGACGAGAAATTAAAGTCATACTTATTTACTGCCGTAAAAAATCAAAGTATTAACTTTCATAAAAGAACTAAAATGACAGTTGTAAAATTACAACCTCATGATACTGAAAGTTATTACAGAGCGGATTTGCCATTAGAAGAAAAGGAAATGGAACATAAACTCCATTCAATATTAAATACATTGCCCAGCAAATGCAGACAAATTTTCGTCATGAGTCGTATTGATGGACTAAAAAATAAGGAAATTGCTCATTTTCTAGATATTAGTATAAAGACTGTAGAGAACCAGATGACAAAGGCTTTGAAAATATTTAAGGAAAAATTGAATGATGCGTAGGGGTAAAAGGGTAAGATGTTGTATTACTAAGTATAACAATGCAATAACTATGATTTGGGAGTCTAATATCTTATTGAAATTTCTATTTGGAAAATGTACAGAGAAAGAAACGGATGAAGTAAATCTGTGGCTGTCTGAAAGTGAATACAACAAAAGGACGTTGTCTCATCTCAAGACCACCGTTAGTAGCCATTTATAAAAACCACACGGGTGAATACAAGTACAGAAGATAAAATAGTGCGGTACCTTTCTGGTAATATGTCAGAATCAGAGACGGCATCATTTGAGACCGAATTACGGTCTTCTGATAGTCTGCGAGCTATGTATTCTGAATATGCATTTATTTGGAAATGTACGGGCACATTAAGTTACAACCATACTGCGACTCAATCATCTTGGAATAGTTTTAAAGATCAATTGACTACTTCACCACGCACCGGTTTCTACTGGGTTAGAATAGCTGCTAGTATTGCGATTCTTGCCATATTTACTACGGCTATGTGGTTCTTTGGTTCCACTGATATTTCAGTCACTGCTGACAATACAATTCAAAATCACATTTTTACAGATGAGACAGAAGTAATACTTAATAAAAATTCTAGTCTAAGAAGTGCTGATGGATACAATAAAGAACACCGCATGGTCCGACTTGTTGGGCAAGCGTATTTCGATGTCACTACGTCTGAAAAAGAATTTAGGGTAGAAACAACATCAGGCGATGTGGTTGTATACGGCACTAAATTTGACGTATACACCGATGAAAAGATTACTACTGTAGAATTATATGAAGGTTCTATTTATTTTGAGCAGAAGGATGAACAAATTGAACTTAAACCTGGAGAAAGACTTATTTTAATGGATGGTTCTTCAGTAAAATCTGCTACCACTACACGGCTAGATTGGAGTAATAGTATAGTTTGTGTTGATCTACCTTTAGCTTATATTCTTGGGCAATTGAAGTTGAATTACGCATTAGACTATGATGTGAAATCAAAATTTTTGAAAGAACATTATACTGTAAATCTGCCAAAAGACAACATACAAGCATGTCTTCAGATTCTGAATGATATTGTAGGTCAAAATTTCGCTTTATTAGACGGGCGTATTGTTTTGAACTAATCAATAGGCTTTCTTTGCCATCAGTGCAGAGATCAATCGTCATATTTACTTTTCTAGTTGCTTCTGTTGCTTATGGACAAAAACAAAGTGTCAATGCGCTGAATCCTCAAGAGTTTACTGGCCGTCTGAGTACCTATTTGGATATAATAACGGTACAAACAGATGTGCAGTTTAGCTTTAAAAATAAACTTCTAAAGAAAAAATATATTTCCATACCGCGAACCTGTACCTCGTTGGCTGCGGCACTGGCAGAAATTAAATCACAATGTGCTCTAGAACATAACAGGATTGGTGCCAAGTCAATTACGCTCTATCCAGTGAAGGGAAAATTTATTATTGGCACTGTGCTCAATAGTGAGTCTAGTGAACGAATTGTGGAGGCCGTTATTCAAATTGCTAAAACCAACACAAGGACTCTGTCAGATAAAGATGGAAATTTTAGACTTTATTGTACAACAGATTCGGTAGAGGTGATTGTCTATCATCCGAATTATCAATTGATTAAAACCATTATTGGAGTCACCAAAAATGCTCAATTCTTTATTAGAATGCGGCCTATTGGATTTCTAAAAGAAGTTAAGGTACTTAGTGTTGACTCTGCCAAAATTAGCATGCAAGCCTTTGAAGAGGTTAATCCAAAGGGGAATCAAATTATTGCTGTTGGTGGGGAGTCTGATGCGTTGGTGCATGTTAAACTAATTCCTGGTGTCCACAATGTTTCGTTTGGTCAGCAAGGGCTTACCATACGTGGTGGGAGCCCAGATCAAAACTTGACTCTCTTGGATGGAATACCGGTCTACAATACTTATCACCTATTGGGATTGTTTTCAATCTTTAATGCCGCAAGTATCAATAGTATTAAACTTCATAAGGACGCTTTTCCCGTTAAGTACTCCAATAGATTAAGCAGTGTAATTGATGTGTCGCTTAAAGACGGGAACAAACGTAAAACCAAATGGGAAGCTGATATTGGAATACTTTCCAGCGGCATTTCTGTCAACGGACCTATCATTAAGAATAAATTAAGCTATTCCGTATCTGCCCGAAGAACTTATGCTGATTTGCTAACCCTTCCTTTGCAAAATGCTATTTCTCCGAATAGTAGTTCTAGGTTATGGTCATATGATCTATTGGGTAAGATACATTGGCAGGTAAATGATAATAATGATATAAGTATCTCAGGATATAATGGGGGGGATCAATTGGATTTCAGAACTAATTTATCGTTTGATAAAATTAACGTATTTGAGGAAAACACGAAAGGCTCACTTGGTTGGAGAAATCAGGTTCTAGGAGCCAACTGGACCAGTCTTATCGGTAGCAGAGTAGAGCTACATACTGGTCTTTCTTTTAGTGGATACAAACTTCGTTTTTCGGATGCATACCGCCTAAGTGAAGAAGATAATACCATCTTTAATTCAAGTTCATATACCAACGGATTACAAGAAATTCGGGGCGGTTTTGATGCTGATATACAATTGAATAGCCGGAATGTATTTACCCTTGGACTAGGTGCTGTTGAATACTTATTCCTTCCATTTGAGCGCAGCTATACAAGTATTACATCGGCTACATCTACAGACACTAGTCTTGTTTCCAAGCAACTTTTCTCTCGCGAAAGTTTCGTTTTTGTAGAGAATAAAACCTATTTAAATAGTGGAAATATTGCCTACGGTCTTCGGATATCTGCTTTCAATGCAGGAGAGACAAATTACCTAAGATTTCAACCAAAGATTCACCTGGTCCAAAATCTAAGAAAGCGTCAACAACTCCGCTTTAGTATTACCGGAAGTAACCAGTTTGTACATTTGGTTCCTAATAATAATTTAGGGCTTCCCATAGATATATGGCTACCTGTAACAGAACGTTTAAAGCCAATGGGTGTGACCCAATTGAGTGCAAAATATATTTTTAAGGCCAAGAATTGGGAAATAGAATCTGGCATTTTTTCAAAGTTTTATGCTAATATTCTAGAGCATGAGTCTGGCACACAATTACTTTCAGAAGAGAATTGGGAGGATAATCTGACCGTAGGTTCTGGAAGATCCTATGGTTTAGAATTAGCTTCAAAAGTGGAGATAAATAAATGGGGCGGCTATTGCAGTTATACCTTTAGTAGGTCACAGAGAAATGCTGCAGGTATCAATAATAACAGAGACTATTTTTCGAAATTTGATAGGCCAAACGTTATCAATATACTTGCTGAGTATCGTTTCAATAAGGATTTTAAAGTTCTAGCAGTTTGGAGCTACGCTAGCGGGAATCCGATTACCGTACCGGTTTCTCGTTATGTCACGATAATAGGTGACCAAGATGTTATTGTAGAGGAGTATGGTGATATAAATAACTACAGACTGCCCAGTACACACCATTTAGACATAGCTTTCGTGCATGAGAAGCAGTATAAGAAATTTGCAAGTATATTTACCTTCGGTGTGTACAACGTCTACAATAGACTCAACCCGTTTATGGCGTTTATCGGGTTAGATGATAATGCGGAGCCGCAATTGAAACTACGGTCCTATTTACCCGTTCTTCCCACTATTAAATACAGTATAAAAATATGAGGTTGATTTATCTATGTCTAATTGCGCTAGCCATCTCAGGATGCGAAAAAGAGCTTCAGTTCGATAATCCTGAGTTCCAGCCAAAGCTTGTAGTGAATGGATTTGTCTCGACGGACTCAATAGCTAATATTGGTATAAGCAGATCTACTTCAACGCTGTCGCAGCCATCTAAAATGTTGTTAGCAGGGAAAGTAAAGGTAGTGGTTCTAAAGGATAAATTACTACTGTATAGTGATAGTTTAGCTTTGCAAAATAGCATGTTAAAAATACCATTTAAACCAATAATGGGCAGTCATTATGAGTTGCAAGTAAGTCATAATGACTTGCCTACTATTCGGGCTACGGATACTGTGCCGCTCTCAAAACCATCTGTGACTGTAAGTGCACTCACAGATGAAGGAACGAGTTATAGATTGGTGCTGAAAATCAGAGATCAAATGGAGATAAATCGATATGCAATTAATCTAAATTTTAGAGGCAAAGAGCAGCAGGGCGCTGATTCCATTTCTAAAGGATATCCGATTACATTTACCAGCTCTGACAAGATCTTCTTAAGCAGTATCAAGACGATAGCAACCGGAAGTCAATTGGCTATTTTTAATGATGAAACTTGGAATGGAACTGAGCGGAGCATTGAGTTGATTTTTGACAAATCATTAATACAGTACCCAGATTTTACACCTGAGTTGGTAGTTTTAGATGTCAAAGCAATCTCTAAAGCCATGTATGACTACTACATAGAGGTAAATAATAACACACACGTTTACGGTGGCCCCTTAGCTAGTGTTAGTAGGGTAGTGGGTAATATCGATAACGGACTCGGAGCATTTTGCTTTTATACCGAGAGTGTGACACAACTGCAATTGCCTTAGTAGGCTAAACGCCCTCTGTTTCTTTAAAGACAATATTGAAATTTTCGAGCTCGTCAAGAATCGGCATATACAAATCCGGTGATGTTGGTAAAATGCAGCCACGTTCAGTTACCTTTCCTTCTAATATTTGCTTGCATGCTATTGCGAGAGGTAGGCCAACGGTCTTTGCCATAGCAGTATGCAGTCTGTCTTCACCTTCACAAACCAAACTGCTCTCGATTTTCTTCGATTCACCGTTTTGCTCGTAGGTTACTTTGTGCCACATTACAATCATATCTCTATCACTCGGTTTTAGACTCCATTTTTTTTCTAAAATATGCTGCAGTATTTGTGCTGGAGTTGCGTCTTTCTCCATACCAATAGGCTCATTGCTAAAAATATCTGTACTTTCTAGTTTTTCCCAAAGGTATATATCGTCTTGAACGATACTCAAATATGACTTTAATTTTAGTTCAACACTATCGGTTGGGTGATAGGAGAGAAACGTATTAATAAATTGGCGGTGGCTCATATCCTTTGAATGAGGTAGAACATAACTATCATCTGTAGCGCCTAACTGTACAAAACAATTCCATGCCTTGCTGAATCCTCGGCGTCTGAATGTTCCTCTGTACATTGTCTTAACATCCCCTAGACCATAGGTCTCTCTATATTTTAAGCTATCTCTATTAGCATATCCCTCAAACTTACCATAGCCGTCTATATCTACTACCTCTGTTCGTCTAAATACCTTATGGTACGGTATAAACTTATATTTTCCATTATGGATAAATTTCACAGCATTGCCGCTACCTGCAAGTACCACGTTTCTTGGGTTCCAAGTGAATTTGTATTCCCACGGGTTATCTACACAGTCTGGGGCTATTAAACCGCCTGTGAAGCTCTCAAATTCTGTAATTTTTCCGCCATTTTGACGAATGCCATCCAATAATTTCATTGCTGATAGATGGTCAATGCCAGGGTCTAGACCACATTCATTTAGAAACACCAACTCCGCCTTTTTTACTTGAGCGTGAAGTGCTTTTAGTTCTGTAGATAAATAAGAGGCCGTAGCTAAGTTTATATTCTGATCAAGACATTCTTGCGCAATTTTAAGGTGTAGAAACGCAGGCAACATACTTACGACTAAAGCAGAACCTTTAATCAAGTCCGTTACAGCACTATCATTCGAGATATCAATTTCTACACACTTCGTGACAGCCTGATTACATTTGCTTTTGGCTAGTGCTATGTCTTTGTCAGCAATAAAAAGTTCCCATTTATGGTGTGCAGCATTTTCTTCTAAGTAGCTGATGAGATATGTGGCTGATAATCCAGCTCCGAATACAACAATTTTCTTCATTTATACTAAGGTCAAAACTGCATAATTAATTTCATTATATCGTCGATAAAGAAATAATGTGGATATTGCAGCCTAATAATGCGCGCAGTGGAAAAGATAGTAAAGATAGAGGAGCTACAGTTTAATGAGCTTTCTACAGACAAAAAAGATTTCGTAAAAAAAGCTCAGACGGCAAGTTTACAGAGCTATGCGCCATATTCTGAATTTCATGTTGGCTGTTCAGTATTGCATGCAAACGGACACATAGGAACAGGTAGCAATCAAGAAAATGCATCTTTTCCATCTGGGCTATGTGCCGAGCGAGTGGCTTTATTTGAGAGCGCCAAAACGCTAGATGATAACAAAGTAACCGAAATTGCTGTTTATGCTTCGTCTACCAAATACCAGGTACCAAAAATGCTTGTACCTTGTGCTGGATGCCTTCAAGTAATAAGTGACCTGCGTAATCGACAAATGAGCCCTATAAAAATATGGATGTGGGATGGAGCGGAGGATGTATTCGTAGCTGAAGATGTCAGTCAGTTTCTTCCATTTCATTTTGAATTGATTAAGGAGTAGGCAGTCTTACCAAGGCCAAAGAATAGTCTATTGACGCCGCTCTGTGTAAGCGTAGTAGCCAAGCGACATAGGATTACTCTAGCTAAAACGAAAGTTTATGTCATTAAGTATGTGTTACAATAACGGTGAACTCTTATAAAAGATGCACATATTCGATACCCTATTTTAATCATATGTGAATGAATTTTAAATTATTCAAGTGTGACTATACCCAATCAAATGGTACATTTGTACAAACCATCACGAACAATGAAATTATTAGAAAATAAGACTGCGATAATAACTGGTGCGAGTAGAGGAATTGGGAAAGGCATAGCCCATAAATATGCTGAACAAGGATGCAACATAGCATTCAGTTTTGCAAACAGTGTAGACAAAGCAAAAGCGTTGGAAGAGGAGTTATCCTCTGAATATGGGGTGAAAGTAAAGGGCTTTCAAAGCAATGCAGCAGATTTTGAATCATCACAAAAATTTGTAGAGGAGGTAGTCTCAGAATTTGGACGAATAGATATTCTGATCAACAATGCTGGCATTACCAGAGATAATTTGCTCATGAGAATGAGCGAAGAACAATGGGATGAGGTAATGAATGTAAACCTTAAGTCGGTCTTCAATCTTACCAAAGCTAGTCTTCGGACGTTTTTAAAGCAAAAAAGTGGGAGCATCATAAACATGAGTAGTGTAGTAGGTGTAATGGGGAATGCAGGTCAGAGTAATTACGCTGCATCGAAAGCAGGTATCATTGGCTTTAGCAAGTCTATGGCTAAGGAATTAGGAAGCAGAAACGTGCGTTGCAACGTGATAGCGCCAGGTTTTATTGAAACTGAAATGACAGCGGAGCTTGGAGAAGATGCTCTTAAAAAATGGACAGATGCCATACCTTTAAAAAGAGGTGGAACGCCAGAGGACATTGCCAATGCGTGTATATTCTTGGGAAGTGATATGTCAACCTACGTAAGTGGCCAAGTGCTTAGCGTTTGTGGGGGTATGTTAGTGTAGAGAAGTTAAATACACAATGGCATTAGACCAGATAGATGTAGATGAGTACGATGCTCAGATGACTTTTTTGGAGCATCTAGAAGCACTGCGATGGCATCTTATACGCTCGGTTATAGCAGTAGTCGTAGGTGCTGTTTTTGCCTTTATAAAAGGACCATATATTTTTGATACGATACTGCTTGGCCCTACACGAAATGACTTTTGGAGTTTCAGAAAACTTTGCAGTCTGGGTGAATACTTGGGAAGGCCCGAAACGTTATGTATAAAAGATATGGAGTTTGTGGTGAAGACTGTAAATATTCAGGAGCAATTCTATCAGCACTTTATGATAGCGGCTATTGGTGGATTAATATTTGCCATGCCTTATATACTCTACGAAATTTACCGGTTCATTAAACCTGCACTACGCAACACAGAGAAAAAATACTCTGGATTAGTGATTGGGTTTGCTTCGTTACTTTTCTTTACGGGCATACTCTTTGGGTATTTTATTCTTACACCTATATCTGTTAATTTTCTAGGAACATATACGCTCAGTGATTCTATCGTAAGAGAGTTTACGGTGGCATCCGTGGTCGGTTTTATTAGTCTATTGACACTTGGTGCAGGTATTATTTTTGAATTGCCTATTGTGATATATTTTTTAGCTAAAATTGGTATCCTTACTGCTGATACTATGAAAGCATATAGAAAAGTGGCGGTAGTAGTTATTCTCATTCTCTCTGCAGTCATAACACCTCCAGATGTTACAAGCCAGATTATATTAAGTTTTCCTATACTACTCCTCTATGAAATAGGAATTGTAATAGCAAGGCGCGTTGCACCAAAAACACCAATAGAATTACCAGAATCATGAAACTAAAAGTAAGTATAGGAAATGACCACGCAGGTACAGATCTCAAGAACAGAATTTTAAAAGAATATGCAGATATATATTTGTTTACGAATCACGGAACGGATGGATTGAGTTCTGTAGACTATCCAGATTTTGTGCATCCTGTAGCGCGTGATGTTGAGTCTGGCGACTTCGCTTTTGGTATCATTATTTGTGGCAGCGCTAATGGTGTGTGTATGACAGCTAATAAGCACCAAGGGATACGTGCAGGTCTAGCTTGGAATAAAGATGTAGCTGCGCTTATAAAACAACATAATAATGCGAACATTATTGGAATTCCTGCTCGCTTCCTAGCAGAAGAAGATGCTTTGGAGGTACTGCAAACATTCATAGATCAGGAATATGAAGGTGGAAGACACCAAAGAAGGGTTGATAAAATCTCGTGCTAAGCCAGCACAATCTTTCCATCTTTCAAAATGCCAACACTGTTTATCACATTTCTCTCGCAGCAGTATGCGATGTCTTGGGTAACGCCTTTACTGGCTAAACGCTGAAAGTGGCTGGAATTCTGTAAAGCTTTGAATAAGTTTTTTTTGGATGCTCTGTAAGCATCTATACAGAGTAGAGTAGAGTCATCGAATTCTCCGCCTGTATACGAACACGCTACGGCTCCAGCGAAAAGACTATCTTCTAAATTAACCTTGTTTTTCCACCCTGCACAAAAGAGTACAATGTCTTTGTTGAGGTAGTTGATATGGTCTACCACCTTATCTAGGTTTAGAAATGATCCTATCACTACTTGATGAGCATTGCTCGACATCTCTATGCACTTAGTGCCGTTGGTCGTAGTAAGTACAATCTCCTTATTGGCTACAATATCGGGTTTGTATTGAAACGGTGAATTGCCACAGTCGAAGCCTTCTATGGTTGCACCCTCTCGTTCCCCGCCCACAAGATATCCTTTTTCCTTGTAGTCTCTGGCTATTTGTTCTTCCTTCACTGGAATCACAGCAGAGGCCCCATTGTGCAAAATAGTGGTGATTGTAGACGTAGCCCGCAGTATATCAATAACTACGACTACTTTACGGTCTATATTTTCTATTTGATGAAATAGAGTAGGAGAGAGTATAGTTTCAATTCTCATTATATACGTACTGTTTCAAATTTGGATTCAATAACATGTGTTACTTGGTTCAAGACACGAAAAGCTGTGTCAGCCATTGTATTTGTTTTTTCGTCCAACGTTGGATTTATTTCTGTTACCTCAAAACAACATAATTTAGGGCTTTTTGCTAACTCAACTAATAATTCGGTTACTTCTGCCTCGCTAAAACCATTAATAACAGGTGTACCCGTACCATGACTCACTAGGTTACAATCCATACTATCTACATCGAACGATATGTATATAATATCACAGGCATCCAAGTAATCAAGTGTTTCGTCTACTATACTGGTGATGCCTTTGTCTCTCAGTTCACTTACACTTATCTGCTTCATCGCATGTTTAGCAATGAGGTCATCTTCTTGTTTTTCAGTATCTCGTAATCCTATATAAACAAGATCTTCTGCATTTATTTTGGGGACGATACCTGCAACAGATTTAAGCTTTTCCCATTTTGCTTTGCTGTGGTCAGAAACATCATTCTTCTTATTGTCGAGGTTATCTTCATTAAGACAGACAGCTAGTGGCATACCGTGCACATTCCCCGTTGGAGTAGTAAAGGGTGAATGTAAGTCTGCATGTGCATCTACCCAGATTACACCAAGTCTTTTCTCAGGATAACTAGCTCGTATACCGGATATTGTGCCCGCAGCACTACTGTGATCTCCTGCCAATACAATAGGAAAGTCTCCTTCACTATAGATGTCTTGAAATTTCAAACAAAAGTCTTCGTACAGTTCTATGAGGCCATCAATATTATGTGCATTAGCATCTTCCACTTTTCGGCTTTCCCAAATAAGGTGGTTGTGGTTGATTATATCTATAAATGGTCGGTCTACAAAATAATTACTCCCTTGTCTTATTGAAGCTATTTTTATGGCGCTTACGCCCAAGCTTGCTCCTCGTGTTCCAGCTCCAATTTCTGATTCTGAATTGACTATTCTTACCTCACTCATAGATTTATTCTTGTACCAACGGCCTTCGTATATTATCTTTTACTAAAAAGGCATTTGGGAAATATTCCCGTACGTCTTTTAACATCTTTTGTGCGTTAATTTCTCTGTAATAATCGCCAACACGTACTTTCCAGTATGGTTGTTGGTAAAGGGTATATACCCTAGACTGATACTGCGGAAACTGATTGATGAATTTTGATTCAGAACTAATTACGTTATTCCTGTCTCTACTAAACGCAATTTGAATACGAAATCCAGATATTTGAGTAGAATCGATAGAAGCATTCTTCATACGAAGCTGCTCGTTTATTTTTTCATCTACCTTAATTGTTATTTGTGCATTTACGCTACTGGCAGACGTTACTAAACAAAGTACAACTAAAATTCTATGTATTTTTACCATGGCATTTTTTGTATTTTTTACCACTACCGCACGGACAGTCGTCATTTCTACCTACTTTCTGCTCTACTCGCACGGGTACAGGTGTTTCCTTTGGTTTACTGTTTTCGCGGTTTTCTTCACCAGTTACCATTGCTTCTGCGGCTCTACTTGTACGCATTTTGCTCATGTCCTGACGCTTTCGTTCCTTAGCTACTTGCATATCATCGTTAGGCTCTACCGCTATATTTCCTTTGAATAGTAAGGACACAATCTCTGCATTTAAATTACCAATCATGGATTGGAAGAGGTTAAACGATTCCAACTTGTAAATAAGTAATGGATCTTTTTGCTCAATAGATGCATTGTTACTTGTTTGTTTCAAGTCATCCAGCTCACGCAAGTGCTCTTTCCAATGCTCGTCTATACTTGCTAAAGCTACATATCTCTCAAAGGAATTGATAATTTCTTGCCCTTCAGTGGCTATTGCTTTCTCAAGGTTTACAGACACATTAATGGCTTTCTTACCATCAGAGAATGGTACTAGGATGTTTTTAACTTCTGCTCCTCGGTCTTTGTGAATGTTTTTGAAGACAACCAGAGCTCTCTCAATGATATCGTTGTTCTTACGCTCATACGCAGAAAGCATCATGTCAAATATCTGTTGTGTAAGTTCTGGTGACTTTACAGCATCAAAATCTTCTTGTGTCATACTAGGATCTACCGCAACGTGTCGAAGTACTTCCATTTTGAAACCTTCGTAGTCATTGGTGTCTTTGAAACTAGTAACCGTTTCTTCTACCCAGTCGTACAATGCATTATTGATATCTAAAGATAGACGATCTCCGTATAGTGCATTTCTTCTACGTGAGTATATTACCACACGTTGCTTATTCATTACATCATCGTACTCGAGTAGTCTTTTTCGAATACCGAAGTTGTTCTGTTCTACTTTTTTCTGCGAACGTTCTATGGTCTTAGAAATCATAGAGTGCTGTATTACTTCACCTTCTTCATACCCAAACTTATCCATCACCTTAGATACTCTGTCAGATCCAAAAAGTCTCATAAGATTATCTTCTAGCGAGACAAAGAACTGAGAAGATCCAGGATCTCCTTGTCGTCCTGCTCTTCCTCTAAGCTGTCTATCTACACGTCTACTATCGTGGCGTTCTGTACCTATTATAGCCAGACCACCTGCTTCTTTTACTCCTTTGCCTAGTTTGATATCCGTACCACGACCAGCCATATTGGTTGCTAGCGTTATAGAGCCTGGTTGACCAGCTTCTTGCACAATATCGGCCTCACGTTGGTGCTGTTTTGCGTTGAGTACATTGTGTTTTATTTTACGCATATTGAGCATTCTACTGAGCAGCTCACTAATCTCTACAGAGGTTGTTCCTACTAGTACCGGTCTTCCTTCTGCTTGCAAGCGAATTATTTCTTCCGCTACTGCATTAAATTTTTCACGAACAGTTTTGTATACTAAGTCGTCTTCGTCTTTTCTCAGGATAGGTCTGTTGGTAGGGATTACTACTACGTCTAGTTTGTATATTTCCCAAAGCTCGCCTGCTTCTGTTTCCGCAGTACCTGTCATACCACTAAGCTTATGGTACATTCTAAAGAAATTTTGAAGTGTAACTGTTGCAAACGTTTGTGTGGCAGCTTCTACTTTTACATTTTCTTTAGCTTCTATTGCCTGATGTAGGCCATCGGAGTATCTTCTTCCGTCCATTACACGACCGGTTTGTTCATCAACGATTTTAACTTTACCATCTTGCAGTATGTATTCTACGTCTTTTTCAAACATAGCATATGCTTTCAATAATTGATTGATACTGTGTATACGTTCCGATTTTACCGAGAAGTCACGCATCAAATCATCTTTTTGCTTTTGCTTTTCTTCCTCAGAGAGCGTCGTTTTTTCTAAGTCAGCTATGTGAGCTCCTACATCTGGCATAACAAAGAAGTCTTTGTCATCACTATTATCAGTGATCAAGTCTATTCCTTTATCTGTAAGTTCTATCTGATTGTTTTTTTCATCTATGGTGAAGTATAATTCAGCATCTACAACGTGCATTTCTTTTTGTTGGTCTTGCAAGTAGAAGTTTTCTGCTTTGGTCATCATTGCCTTCATACCTTGTTCTCCAAGGTATTTTATCAATGGTTTATTTTTTGGGAAACCTCGGTAACATCTAAATAATAGGAGTCCTGCTTCTTTCTCGTTTGTCTTGCCTTCTTTTACCATTTTTTTGGCATCTGACAAAGCAGTGTTTAAGTAGCTCTTTTGGGCGTCTACTAGTTTTTGTATTTTGGGCTTTAATTCGTTGAATTCGTGTATGTCTCCTTTGGGAGTAGGCCCACTAATAATAAGTGGTGTACGAGCATCATCAATAAGCACAGAGTCGACCTCATCGATCATCGCAAAGTGATGTTTCTGTTGGACCTGCTCACTTGGGCTGTGAGCCATATTGTCTCTCAGATAGTCGAAACCAAACTCATTGTTTGTTCCATACGTAATATCTGCCAGGTATGCATCTTTTCTCTCTGGAGAGTGAGGTCTATAATAGTCCAAACAATCTACTTTTAATCCATGAAACTGAAATATAGGAGCATTCCACTCTGCATCTCTTCGAGCAAGGTAGTCATTCACCGTTACGATGTGCACACCTCTTTGACCAAGTGCATTTAGATAAGCAGGTAGTGTAGAAACGAGCGTTTTACCCTCACCTGTCATCATTTCAGCAATTTTTCCTTGGTGCAATACAACACCGCCTACTAGCTGCACATCATAGTGTATCATATTCCATGTTACTTCCTGCCCAGCAGCGTCCCAAGATGTGTCGTAACTCACATTGCTTCCCGTTATATTTATGTGGGGTTTTACTGCGGCTAGGTCTCTATCAAAATCTGTAGCTGTTGCCGTAACCTTATCATTTTCCGTAAATCTACGTGCGGTCTCTTTTACCACAGCAAAAGCCTCAGGAAGTAGTTCTTCCAATATCTCTTCCAGTAGCTCATCACGATCCTTTTCTAGATCATCAATTTTGTCATAGGCATCTTCTCGCTTATCTATCTCGTGTATGGTAGTGTTTGCTATTTCAGTCTTTAAGTCAGCAATCTCCTGATCCAACTCTGCCAAATAGTCGTTAACTCTTTGTTTAAACGCTGCAGTTTTAGCTCGTAGCTGGTCATTGTCTAGACCCTGTAGCTTTTCATATTCTGCATGTATTAGCCCCACATAAGGCTGCAGTGCCTTCACGTCCTTATCTGCTTTGTTTCCAAAAAGCTTTTGTATATTACTTACTATAGAATTAATCATCTTAATTATTTGTGGTGTATTCGTCTAAAAGTGTGCCAATCTATCTTCTGGATGGTCCTTTTGTCTATTTTTATAGGTGCTTTTTATATACGAATGCGTTTCTGTTTTTCTAAATGCACACAAACCTATATCTAACGGCCAAATGTACGGATATTTCTCATTTTTGAGCAGAATTATTGGCATGTTTTATTATCATAAAAAGACTCCATATTTTACCCACGATTCGGTTTTAAGATAACATTTAGTCAAAAAAAATACGTTGCTTTGAACTTGTAATAAAACTATGCGTATACTAATACTCGGATCGGGAGCCAGAGAGCACACTATCGCTTGGAAATTAAGTGGTGAGATAGGAAAGGAAAACATCTTCATAGCACCTGGAAATGGCGGAACAATGCAATGCGGAACAAATGTAGACTGTAAATTTACCGACTTTGGTAGCTTGAGAGAATTTGCCTTGGCAAATAATATTGATACCATACTGCCGGGTAGTGAAGACGCTATTGCTCAAGGTGTACGTGATTTTTTTGAGGCAAATGCAGATACGGAGCATATCTATGTATTTTCTCCAGATCAATATGCTGGCCAATTGGAAAGCAGTAAGTCCTTTGCCAAGGAGTTTATGGCGAAAGAGAACATACCAACGGCCGCTTACCAGTCTTTTACCCATGACAACTTGGTAGATGGGTACGCGTTTTTAGATGGTTTAAGGGCACCGTATGTACTCAAAGCAGATGGTCTGGCAGCCGGCAAAGGAGTTCTTATTTTGAATGATCTTAGCGAAGCAAAAACCGCACTAAAGGAGATGTTGGTTGACAAGAAATTTGGTAATGCCTCGCATACAGTCGTTATTGAAGCGTTTTTAGATGGAATAGAGTTCAGTGTCTTTGCTTTAACAGACGGAGAAAAGTACGTTATTCTGCCGGAGGCTAAGGACTATAAAAGAATAGGAGAGGGCGATGTAGGGTTAAATACGGGCGGAATGGGAGCAGTGTCTCCCGTGCCGTTTTATGATGAAGTTTTAAGACAAAAGACCATACAGCAGGTAGTGGAACCCACTATTGCAGGTCTCAAAAATCAGAATCTTAATTTTAGAGGATTTGTCTTTTTTGGACTAATTGCAGTAAACGGCAACCCGTTTGTCATTGAATACAATGTGCGCATGGGTGACCCGGAGACTGAAGTTGTCATACCACGATTGGATGAGTCTTTTAGCGATATGATAACAGCTGCGAAAGAAGGTACGCTTACCAATAGAACTGCGGCTGTTAAGAATAAATACTGCACAACAGTAGTTGCCGTAAGTGGCGGATATCCGGGGAGTTATGAGAAGGGCAAACAAATTAGGATAGGAAAAAATACAGAAACTTTATTTCATGCAGGAACAAAAATGGATAAGGATATGTTATATACCAACGGAGGACGTGTTTTAGCCGCTACATGTTTTGGAGATACGCTGCCTGAAGCATTAGAAGCGTCATACAACCAAATAGAGAATGTACATTTTGAGAAAAAACATTTTCGTGTGGACATAGGGGACGACCTCAAAAAATGATAAATCATAATGGAAGTAATTAAAAAAATCGTTGGGTACATTACCTTCAGAAAAGATACAGGAGAAGGTACGTTTTTAAAATCGATGCATTTTATAAATAAAGTATCGATTTTGATGTTTCTCGTTGCCATGATAGTGCTGGTTGTCAAGTTGACACGTTAGTACATTGGAATAGTTTTTGTAATTTCACCAGAAATAAAAAGAAGAAATTATGTTTATACTATTGATGATTTTGGTGATGGGTGGAAGTTGGTTTGTTCAAAACCGTTTAAAATCTAAGTTTAGAAAATATTCTCAAACTCCAATTAGTAGCAACCTCAGCGGAAGAGAGATCGCTGAAAAAATGCTTGCTGATCACGGCATCTATGATGTGAAGGTGATTTCGGTAAATGGTCAATTGACTGATCACTACAACCCTGCTAAGAAAACGGTAAACCTAAGTGAGGTCGTATACAACGATAGGAATGCAGCAGCAGCAGCGGTAGCAGCCCATGAAGTTGGGCATGCTGTACAACATGCTCGTTCTTACGCTTGGCTCACGCTACGAAGCAAAATGGTGCCAGCAGTCTCCATTAGTTCTAAGTGGGTGACTTGTGTGCTGATTTTAGGTATTCTTTTAGCTAGCTATAGTGGTAGTTTTTTGCTCCTCCAGATTGCAGTAGCCATGTTTGCAGTAACTACGTTATTCAGTTTTATAACCCTTCCTGTGGAGTTTGATGCGAGTAACAGAGCACTCGCTTGGATTGAAGATAAGAATATGGCAAGACCCGATGAGTTGGCAGACAGTAAAGATGCGTTAAAATGGGCTGCTATGACCTATGTGGTAGCTGCGCTTAGCTCGTTGGTGACCCTTTTGTACTATGCATCTATGTTGTTGGGCAGAGATTAAACAGTGAATAAGCATACCATGTCAATTAAAAGGATATTTGCTCTAATCCCAATCGTAATGATTGGGATTTTTGTTGGTGCACAGACCACACAGATACACATGGAGAAAAAAGTCAAGGATGACTTCTTCGACAAATCTCAAAGCATTTTGCCTATCTACAAGTATACAGATGAGCGAATAGAGCCCTATTCTAAGTTTGGTTTAGAAATTGATAAAACAAAACCGTTGTATACTGTTAAAAAAATGCCAATTATGGAAGGTGTGCGGGATACAGGTTACACGTATATTTACTTTGCTGGTGCAGATAATGCACAAAATCAAGGGTATCTACTTACGTTGGTTGGGAACTATCGGAGATCTCGCCGTACGGTGTATTTTTACATAGACCGTAACAATGATTTTGATTTCACCAATGATGGATTGCCAGATAGTCTTACCCTAAGAGATAATGATTTTGAGATTGAACTGGTAAATAATACTATTCCTGGAGCTACGTATGCGATAAAGCTGAGTAGGTTTAAGTATGGCGAAAATATTAGGTATAAAAATTTACTGACAGAGCATTATAAAGCCCACAGTGGGGGGAAGGTGTTTACTGATATAAATTATTGCTTTAGAGAGCAGCGATATAACAGTGTTGCAGGTAACTTCAAAAGTGCAACCGACTCATTTACCATTGGCATAAAAGACATGAACGTGAATGGAGTTTACAATGAAAGCTGTACAGACCAATTGTACGTTGGACCCTACAACAGCCAAATAGTAAGTGATGAGCTATTTAATATGACTCCGACCATTGGTAATATTGGTTTTGAATGGGGTGGAAAAAAATATAAGCTGGTGAGTATAGAAACTTCAGGCTCTTACATAGAGCTACAAGAAGACCTTAATGCCACTTTGAGTGAAAAATTGAGGATAGGCAGGAAGACTCCAAATTTTTCCTATATCAATGTTCTCAATAAGAAACATAGCCTAAAAGAGTACCGTAAGCAGGAGGTGTTTTTGTTTTTTTGGGACAAAGAATCGTTAAGTAGCGAGGATACGGCGTACCTGAGTAAACTACATCGTGAGTTTCCAGACTTGAAAATATTAGCTCTAAATCACGGAGATAAACCGAAGCAAGTAAAAATAATCTATTACTACGATAAGGTACAATATCCTATGGGCTATAGCAATAGTGAAATTGGTGCACATTACTTCTTAGAAGACTTGAGTAGGGGGTATTACTTGGGCAAACGGTGCAAACTGAAAAATGACAACATTACACCAATGCAGATGTATCAACAGTTGTTGAATAAATCGAAATAATTACATTCGTACTGTATGAACAGTACACTAACCATAGTAGTCGTTGTCATAGCGGCATTTCTTATCTTCAGATTTGCAAAGCAATTATTTTCAAAAATCTTTGGAGTATTAATCATTGCAGGGGCAATACTTTTTTTTATGTTCAAGTACTCAATGGGACCATTCAAAAATGATGTTGTGAACATGAGTGATTTACAAGAGAAATATTGCAATCCTGACGGTGATCAGGACATATGCGATTGCATACTCAGACCACTTAAAGACGATATGGAAGCTCGATTTTCGGCGACCGAAATAGATTCGTTCCGTCACCAGAAGATAAAAGCTGCCTATGTGCTACAAAAGAGCCTTAGAGCTACCAAAGAAACGGCATTAGCATGCTTGACGGTCAAAGGGCAAGCGAATAAGTATACTGTATTTCTTCAGGATTTTGTTCCGATTGAAAACAAGTACCTAAATAGTGTAGGGGATAAGGCTCGAGACTTGGGCGATAGACTTAAAGCAGAGATTTCCAACTTTAAAAACTACAAAGAGGATATAGACAAAAAGTACTAGGCTAAGCCCAATGCGTGCTTGAGGTCTTGTACCTGACTTTCCCACAGCATATTCATCTCTTCTACCTCATCCTCGTCTACATAATCGGTGATAAGAAGTCCAATGTCCCCAGTGAGCTCGTCTTTGGTCACTTCAAACTGGAAATATTCATCTGCAGGATTGTTTAGTAATTTAAATTTTACCAATTTACCATTCACTTTTTTTACCAATTCAGCAGGGTTATCCTCACCGTCCCACACAAAGGTGTATTGTTTACTACCTTTTATGTTCACGTCATCACAAAACCATTCCACTAAACCGGATGGCGTAGATAGGTATTGAAACAAGATTGTTGGCGATGATTTTATGACAAATTCAAGATCTATTTTTACTCTTTCCACGATGTGATTTTTTAAGACATTTCAAATAAACGATTTTTTAGCAAATAAACTATTCAAGACTTCTATTTTTGAACCCATTGTGATAGAATTATTTAGAAAGTACAACATCTACTACGTCCTAACGTTTTTACTGATTATTTTGGGTTTGGTGCTTCTTCTTGTATTGCCAAAAGGAGGGCTTGTTCTTTGGCTAGATGTCAATAGCAATAGTACTTGTGATACTCTATTCCATTGGGTCACCAAAGGAGGGGAGCCGTTCATGGGTTTACTTGCTTTTATTTTAATTCTGTTATTCTCTACCAAGCGATTGACATTTATTTTTATTGTGAGCATTCTTTTAGCGCTTATTGTTTCTCAAGGGCTGAAACATAAGGTTTTTCCCAATGAAGATAGACCTTCTTATACCTACACAGAATTGCATGAGATAGCGGACCTAGATCGACATACGCACAATTCATTTCCAAGTGGACACACCACTGCAGCATTTACGTTTTTTACATTATTGGCCATATCCTTTCGAAAAAAATGGTTGCAATTTTTAGCCCCATGTTGCGCTGCAATGGTAGGCGTATCGCGTGTTTATTTAGGTCAGCACTACCTCATTGATATTGTGGCAGGCGCTGTATTGGGTGTATTTATTGTATCTATAGTGGTCTATTTTTTTAACAAGAAGATGCCCGTTGTAGAATGAAAACCTGGATAAGGGAACATATCGCGTTACTGTCTACCCTGATTACCTACTTGGTGCTGTTTCTTCCTTTCCTAGGGCAAGTACATCTGTTTGATTGGGATGAGATAAACTTTGCAGAAGCAGCACGCGAAATGGTGGTCTCTGGTGATTGGATAAATGTACAAATCAATTTTGAGCCATTTTGGGAGAAGCCTCCGCTATTTATTTGGCTACAGGCCATTTGTATGAACCTATTCGGTGTCAATGAGTTTGCTGCTCGTTTCCCTAATGTAGTTATTGGTTTCATTACGTTATTGGCACTCTACTTCCCTGTACTAAAACAGTATGGTAAGCGTGCCGCTATTTTTACACTCTTACTCTATCTAGGTAGTTTTACACCCCATTTTTACTTTAAGTCTGGTATTATAGATCCACTGTTTAATCTGTTTATGTACGTGAGCGTATTGTACCTCGTCTATGCTTCGCAAAAACGAACACATAAAAATTTCTTACGTGCAGGACTGTTTCTAGGGCTTGCAGTATTGACTAAAGGACCCGCGGCTTTATTGCTTGTAGGGCTTACGGGACTTTGTTTTCAGTTGGTTTATAAGGTCCACTTTTATCGTTTTAGCAACATCGTGGTATTGGTTACTGGTATACTAATCATCCCAACCTTATACTTTGGTATCCAGGTATATAAAAATGGATGGTGGTTTTTACAAGAATTTTTGGTCTACCAAGTAGATCTATTTAAAAATCCTGTGGCATCTCATGGTCAACCCTTCTATTACCACTTTGTCGTTTTGCTAATCGCTTGTTTCCCGCTATTTATTCTCTCTTTTGGTAGTATGCTTTCCAAGAGGCCAGTCCGCGGAGATATCACCTTTTACCGTTGGATGAAAGTGCTTTTTTGGGTAGTATTAGTTGTGTTTTCATTGGTAACCACTAAAATAGTACATTATAGTTCAATGTGCTATATACCATTGGCTATTGTAGGAGGAGTAAAACTCGCAGAATATATCGTACTCAGTCGATTAACAAAACTATCATTGGCGGTTGTAGGTAGTCTCTGGGTTATTGTCTTGGTTGCAGCTGGCTCATTTGCTTTACCGCTTACCAACGGTCCGTTAGTACTGCTAAAAAAGCGTGTACAAGATGAATTTGTTCAAGCACAATTGGCTACGGAGACAGTATGGACGATTGTACCTATAGCATTGGCGGTATTACTGGCGGTTTCATTGGTGCGTTTTCTTGGTAAGCCTATACTGTCTAGTTTGGCTTCACTTTTGGTGACTAACACATTGGTCATAGCTATACTAATGATCAGTTTTGTGCCAAAAGTAGAGCAGGTAGTACAAGGTAATTGGATACAACAACTGGAGCACTATCAAGGCAAAGAAATGGCCCACTTTACAAGAGGCTTCAAGAGCTACGCACACCACTATTATACACACCAACAGGATTTAGATTCGCTTAGAATTGCTAAAGAACACGTTCTGAAACAACTGGGAAGTCAGTCACCATATAACATGGACGAAGACGATAGGAAGATATTTGCCAATGCAGTACGTGAGTATGTGATAGATTCTACAACAATCCCACTAAGTCTATCTGCGAAGCTCAATAAATTTGATGAAGTAGATAAACGCTACCCTAATCTAACGCGGGTATTTGAAGGCAATGGTTACGGAGTATGGGAACGGTCTAGTGCTGCTCATATAGAATAAGCATATCCTTTTCCTTGTTTTGCCATCGTTTCACCTCGTTCAGCTTAAAACGCTCCAAGAGGTAAGTAGTGTCAATCTCTGAATCTGTAGGAGCGTAGTAGGAGTCCCAAAGTATAAGCGCGTTTGGGATAAGCTCATGCGTTTCGTTTTGGAGTAATTGCATGCGAACTATCTGCTGAGAATCGTCAATTGTTCTACCACTGAGCAGTGCATAGTAATACGCATTGGTGTATAGCGGTTGCGCATCCAAATATTTAGCTATTAGATACGAGTTAGCATCGTGCATTAATGACTGATCACTTGTGAGTGAAACATCTTTTTGCCAATTGATGGCCATCTTATTGTTGGTAAAAGGAAAGACTACACTAACGGCAATAAAACATCCAATCAGAAGTTTAGAATGGATAAAGTGAAAGGCACACAGCAACCACTCCAAACCTCGGTAGGCTATGAATGCGACAAGTGGAATAATGACTATCAGCACTCGTGTGAGCCCAAAACTATGAAAAAGTCCGTAGGCCCAAAATATACTATGAGCAGCTATATAGCCTACTGCTATACCGTATAATAGTACTAATTCCTTGAGCTCCATCTTGCCTTTTAGAAAAAGCATACCGCCGCGAAAAATGCCGAGAAAAAAAAGCACAAAAATAGGTAAACCGATAACGTAGGGGAGTTGTTCCAAGAAATGAAAGATAGGTCCGCTACCATATTTTATCTCTTCTCCGGAGTACGGATTTTGATGAAACATCCATAAAAAATCATTGAAGACAAACAGACCTGCTATGCCATAAACAGCAGTGCCTATGCCTACATACGGCAAAAACTTCCATTTTTTTGCTAGGAGTAAATATAAAAGTATAATGACTGCTACCACATAACCTTCTGAGCGAATAAATGGTAAAAAGGACAGTATACCCATTGCCAATGCTGTCTTGTCCTTGAGCTCATAGTATACTATGGCGGTAAGTCCTAACATAAAAAGAGGCTCTGTAAGACCCGAGGATTGAACCAAAAAGAAACTATAGGCAAAGAATGATAGAAACACTCCCCACCATCCGTTGAGCGAATAGTGCTCGAAGATACGCTGAGTGAGGTACGCAGAAATCAGCACGCAGACTGTATTAAATAGCTTCATTCCCCACCATCCCAAAGCAGCAAAAGGAGACGAGAGAAGAATAAAAAGAGGCTTTGACCACATATTCATAAAATAATGCGGTGTGTGCCAGGCTTGGTGTGCCTCAACATAATGCAGTACACTATCACCAGTATCAAAAGTACTTGGGTTGAAATAGACTAAGATTACATCTAAAACTACGATAATGAGCCAAATAGTACTTTTTCTGCTCATAATACAAGTGAGCCGTTAATCCATTCACCGTCGAGGTGAGCTCCGTAGGTTTTATAAAAACCTAAAGCAGGTTCATTCCAATCGAGTACTTGCCATACCATACGCTTACAGCCCATTTGTTTGCCGAATTCAAGACAGGTATTGAATAGTTGTTTACCAGCTCCGATACCACGATACGATTCAGAAACAATAAGATCTTCTAAGTACAAACACTTACCTTTCCACGTACTATAGCGGTAGTAAGTGATTGCTGTTCCTATAATCTTACCCTCATATTCTGCCACAAAAGCGTCGTATATTTTAGTGCTTCCAAAACCGTCTTTGAGCATCATTTCTTCCGTATTGGATACTTCATCGGGAGCTTTTTCGTATGCGGCTAGTTCTCTTACGAGTGCTAATATAGCAGGGATGTCTTGCGGTTTTGCTGCACGTACGGTTGATTTTTTCTCCACTGATTGTAGCCTTTGGTTATGTGTTAAATCCTTTAAATAGAATCGCTACACAAACTTAGCATTTAATGGAGTATTCAAAAATATTCTCACAAAAAGCAGATTTGAATCGGGTTGTTTCCGCAGCCTTATTCGCTAGATTAACGTTTAATCAATAGTCGTTTGCTCGATTTTTAATTTTACTATATGACTGGGTTACGATGCAATTCGCTTAGCAATACTGAATTATACTATTCAATTCCTCGGTGTTTTCGTCTGTTAAGAAAAGGATAATTACGCATAAAATTAGCCGAAAAATCAATAGACTAATGCAACCAATTTTATCTTTTAAATTCAAGGTTAGGATTAATAAACTACCTTACTATTTTTACTTCAACTACAACAGCTATGAAACTGCAAATAGTTCTTCTTTCACTATTTATCACGAGTTCATTCGCAAACTCAAAAGCACAGAATGCTCTTGTTTTACGTGATTTTGGGTGCATTAATAGTGGAATTAATTGCAATTTTCATATCCTTTTTTTGTCATTAATAGTCTATAAATGAACGGTTTGAAAGAAATAATCTTCATTTTTTTACTTTTGTAAAATAATGACATACCCAAATTTGTTCACAAAGAAAGAGTGTGAAAAAGCGATAGCCAGAATAGAAAATCTTACAAGTGAAACTAAACCAGAATGGGGTATGATGAATGCTGCTCAAATGCTAGCTCATGTAAATGTAGCTTATGAGTTTGTCTATGACCCTGGTAAGTATAAACGGCCAACAGGATTAAAGAAGTTTTTCATTAAACGACTTATTAAGCCGTTTGTAGTAGGGTCTAAGCCTTATAAACGAAATGCTCAGACGGCACCAGATTTCAAAGCAGCTAGTGTGTCCAATGCCGAATTTGATACAGAGAAAACCCGATTAATCAATTACATTGAACAAGTGGAACGAGATAGTATATCCAAATTTCTATGTGTCGATTCTCACTCGTTTGGCTTCCTTACAGAGCAAGAATGGAATACACTGTTTTCGAAACACCTAGAGCACCACTTGATTCAGTTTGGAGTCTAGAGTATCTTACACGTCTCTAAATTTCCTATACCCCAATCGTTCAACTCTTCCTGACTCCATAGCTCTGGGAAGAAAATACGTTTCTGGTATTTTGGTAGCATGTATTTTCGCCAATCACTACCGCCAGTCGCTTCTTCTACGGTGCCGTCTGGTTTTGCAAGGTATTTTCCTGCAGCGTGATAATGGGCCATCACCCAACGTACATTCATAGTATGATCGTAGTGACGCATAGCGTTTTGTAGTTGTGTATTATTGCGTTGTTCTTCTGGTAGTGATTTGAATTTCGTCCACAGATTTGTCTCGTTGTATTTTTGCATAAAACGAATAAAATCTTTTCGGTACTTGTTTTCAAAGTTGCTTAAGAGTGCATTTTTTTCACCTGTTTTATGGTCTTTACCCGCGGCTTGCCAGTACAAGTGTTCAAATGCGTGGCTATATGGTGTGTCACGATCTATGGTGCTTCTAAAGCGATTATCTATGAGATTGATCAGTTCTGTACTCGCAAACTCTATCTTACGGTACTGTGCACTTTGAAATCCACTTGCAGGAGTTAGGGTATGTCTGAATTTTTGGTACTGTTCCATACTCATACCATCGCCCATCACTTCAAATGATGAGGCCAAGACATCTACGTATCTGCTCACACGGTATAGCTTTTCTGAAAAGAAGTCTATAGTCAAATCTTGTTTCTTAGAGACTTGCTCCAGTTCCCATAGCATCATTTTAAAGAGAAGTTCGTTTACCTGATGGTACATGATAAACACCATCTCGTCTGGGTATACGGTACGTTGTTGCTGAAGGCTTAATAGTGCATCTGTTTTGATGTAATCCCAGTAATTGATGTACTTGGAGTGCAGTAATCCTTCTAAGTGAGTGTCTAGATTTTGGCCAGCAGCACTGAATTTTTCTTCGAGTTGCTGAAGAAGTTTTTCTCTTTTATCGCTCATTGCATCGCAAAGGAAACATTTTTAGTGATTTATGTATTGACTAGAAATTGGTTTTTAGTCCCACTTCTTTATCTTAAAAGTAGTGCATTAGCTCAGAGAGGCGTGATACGATTGGCTCACAAGAAATAATACAGAAAAGAGCACGCAGCCATCACTGTTTTGCAAATGCGGATTTAACAAAATAAGCAACTACACCACCAGCTAGTGGTGCCAAGATATAAACCGTGAGAAAACTCCAATCTGTGACAGGGAAAGCAGCATTTCCCCATCCGCCTATGTAGGCAACTATGCGTGGACCAAAATCTCGTGCAGGATTGAGACCTGCTTGTGTGTAAGGTGCCACTACTAGGATGATGGCTCCAACTGTTAGGCCTATTAGCACAGGTATGTACTTGCTGAAACCATAGTCACGAGCAGTAAGTATGAATATCATAAGTACAAGCGTAAAAGTACCCATCCCCTCTGCAAAGCAGGCTGTATGGTGAGATACGTCTGTCGAGAAAAACTCCCCAAACATGACTGCACTTTGAAATGAAGACGTATCTCCACGAACTACGTGAATAGCCGACTCGTAAGTGGCCAAGTCTGTATTGATAAGAAGAAGTAGCAGAGTGGATGCCGCTATAGCACCAAGTAGCTGAGCCAATAAGTATGCAGGCACCTTTTTCCATTCGCATTTTTGGGCTAGTGAAAATGCCAAGGTAACAGCTGGATTGAGATGAGAAGAGCTATACGTGTTGGTTGCATATATCGCTAGTGCTACTCCCAAGGACCATATTAAGGCTATCTGCCACAATGTTAATGGGATATAAACCACTGATACAGCCACCGATCCGCAGCCAATAAATACAAGTATTGCTGTTCCTATGAATTCTCCTACAAGTTCCTTCCAGTAGTTCATTTTATGCGAGAGAAGATATAGTTCATCTCGGTAGCAATTTGCTCGCTTCTTTCTGCATATACCTGTACTTGTTGGTCGGTACCATCGGATATCTTAGGGTCGTTGTATGGCAGAGACACTCGAATAGCTTCTGGTATAATAGGACAATTTTCATCTGCATCGGTACATGTCATAACCGCAGCAAAGTCTTTTCTGGGATTATAATAGTCGTTGAACCTTTTAGAAAATAAAGTCATTGGATTTGTTTCTTCTGAGAAGCTTAGTTTGTACGTTGGGTTACTGTAGTTGCTTATTTTAGTAACGGTGAAACCTACGTTCTCTAATGTCTCAATAACAACAGGAAAAACAGCAGTGGCTTCTGTACCACCAGAGTAGCATTTCACTTTTTCTATACCGTGATAGTTCGCCATAGTTTTAGCCCAGACTTGGCACAAATGACTTCTGCGGCTATTGTGGGTACAGATGAAATTAAGTCGTATGGGCTCGTTTGCATCTTTCTTATTTTGGATGTACTCTATTAGAACAAGTAGTTTTTTTGTTCTCTCTATTGGCAACTTGTCTATTGCAAGGCTATTGATATACGTTGAGATTCTATCTTTCATTTTCTAAATGGGTTTATTACAAGTGTACAATGGGGTAATTTAGTGTTACAATTAACAACAACCACCGCCGGGTGTACAGCTGCCATTGGGTTCAGTAAGAGTAGCTAAGCCAATAGTACGTTTATTTTTTACGGCATCAATGCCACAGAGTTCTGTGGCAAGGCAGTCTGTCTTGGTATTGACCAATTGAAAGTGGTTTCCTGTGAATTCAAGTTGATATTTACCCACAGTATCCGATTGATATTCCACTTCTACTTCCAGATCTTCGCCGGCAAAAAGGGGCAGAGAGGTATTGATTATAGTTATAAATTTATTGGCCTTCAATCTGTGGTCATAGTCCACACTTGTCCATAACTGAAGATTCACCTTCTTTATTTCGTGTCGTTTTCCGCCACAGTCTACGAAGGTTTTGGTAGCTAATCCTATTTCTGTAAGGTGGTAGTGACGAGGTACGTATTTTCCATCTGGTAGCGTGAAGTGTACCTCATCCAATGTTTGTAAAGCTTGTTGTAGTTCTGTTAATTTCATTCTGTTTATTTGTGCACTGTTAGCAGCAGTTACTATTTACTATCTCTAAGTTTAAGAACCCCTCTAAAGTGGCCTTTATTTCAGCCCATCGATCGGTGTTTATGCAGTAACATATGCTGGTACCTTCAATGGTTCCTTGTATAATGCCAATGTTTTTGAGTTCCTTCAGGTGCTGTGATATGGTTGGTTGTGCCAATCCTATCTCATTCACAAGCTCTCCGCATATACAACTTTCAGTGGCTGTTATATGTTGCAATATTGCAATGCGTGCAGGATGCCCGAGCACCTTTGCTATACCCGCTAGTTCGTTTTGAGAGTAGGAGAATATGTCTGTTTTGGTTATACCCATTACTTGTTAATTGCAATATTACGATAAAAGAAATGATTTATCTACTTCATTGGCTTTGAGTTAGATCCATTACATAATTACCAATTGCAAACACGACTAAGGCTGTTTTTAACTCCTAGTGATATTGTTTTAAGTATGCTACCCGTTACTGTTCAATCACCACTTTTTGCACACCAACTTTACCACCATACATCACGTGTACCACATAGGTTCCAATTACCAAGTCATTTACGTTTACAAAGTTGATCCAGTTGTGCAGAGTCTTAGCGAGCACTACTTGACCCTGTAAATTAGTGATGTGGAGTTCTGCTCCAGGTTCTGTTTTTATTTTAAAGTAATCTTGGGTAGGATTTGGGTGGATGCTAAACTCTAGTGATGTTGGTCTGTCTACACCTGATAGAGGCATTTCTTTCAAAATACTATCGGCTATCAATACGTCTGGCAAACCAAATCCGTACGCATTGTTTGGTGCAGTATACCTGTTACTACTTAAGAGTATTGCTTCAAATAGTTGAGTATTGCTCTTATCTGGATGGGCTTGTTTTAGGCAGGCTACCATTCCAGCGATTAATGGACCTGAAAATGAGGTTCCACTTCCACGTTCGAGTATTCCGTCTGCATTGGGTATAGTATTATTTCTTCCCATGGCTACTACATCGGGTTTGAAACGATTATCTGCTGTTGGGCCTCTACTACTGAAATCAGTAATCACCTCAAAACTGTCTACAGCCCCAATACAAAGTACACTCTTTCCGTCGCAGGGGGCAGTTATGTGAAACCAGGGGTCATCTCCTGAATTACCAGCACTGTTGGTAATAAATATTCCACGCTTAGATGCGGCTTCAGCGGCAATGGTTATGATAGTACTTTTACCATCCATATCTTGATACGAATAGTTACCTTGGAGATCATCAAAAAGGGAATAACCCAAACTACTGTGAATGATGTCAACGCCAATGCTATCTGCCCATTCCATTGCCTTTAGCCAATTGAGTTCTTCTACATGCTTTTCAGAGTAGGTATCCTCTGTACGTGCAAGTACAAAGTTGGCATCAGGAGCAGCACCCACCATGCTATCTGTATAGTTGATACCGGCAAGTGCTAATACTTGCATACCGTGTGTACTCTCATCATAACGCAATGTGTCATTGTCTACAAAGTCGTAAGTTGCCTTTATTTGATTATTAGCCCAGAAAGTATTAAAAATGGGTAGACTGTCTATTTTCCAAAACCCACCATCAAATATGCCCAAGGTTACTCCTTTACCTGTGTAGCCTAATGCATGGTAAGCATCTAGATGAAGCATTTCTACTTGCCAATCTCCTTGCCCGTAGCTAAAATCTTCATGTATTCGCTCTTCGTTTCGACGATACTGGGCTAGAGGTGCAATATGTGCTACGCAAGCTAATGCTACAAGCTTGTTTACGTCTGTTGTAGGAACACAGACGGCATTAAGCCATTTACTGGTTCCTGTTACCGTAGCACCGTTTTGTTTTAGTTGGGCTATATACTCTTTGCATACGGCAGTGGCGAAGTAATCTTCACCGGTATCACATTTGTCTGTCAGGTAGACCCAAGAGTGCTGAGCATTAGTCGCAAGGCCAATGAACACCGCGATTAAGAAGATGTTAATCCTCCAATAATTGTTTAATTTCATTCAATTTCATCAACGCCTCAATAGGAGTGAGGCTATCTATATTCAATTTACTAATAGTTTGTAGAAGTTCTGCCGTTTTCGGGTCATTTAATTGAAATAAATTCAATTGATAGTTTTGTTCTTGAGCCTTTTTAATGGAGTCTTTTGTACTAATACTAGCTCTATCACTTTCTAACTGCTGTAGAATATGATTGGCACGATTTAGTACTTTTTTTGGAATACCAGCCATTCGTGCTACGTGGATACCAAAACTGTGCTCACTACCACCTTTTTTCATTTTTCGCAAGAAAATAACCTTATTACGCTTCTCCTCTGTGCTTACGTAGTAGTTAACTACACCCTCACTTGTAGTTTCGAGTTCGTTGAGTTCATGGTAATGTGTAGCAAATATAGTTTTGGGCTTTTCGTTGCTTTGGCTCAGAAACTCTGCTATGCTCCAGGCTAAACTTACTCCATCAAAAGTACTTGTACCACGGCCTATCTCGTCTAGTATCACCAGACTACGATCACTTAGGTTATTAAGAATACTGGCAGTCTCTACCATCTCGACCATAAAGGTAGACTCACCCTGAGATATATTGTCTGACGCACCTACACGCGTGTATATTTTATCTACAATTCCTATTTCTGCATGTCGTGCCGGTACAAAACAGCCTACTTGTGCGAGTAAAACGGTGAGTGCTGTTTGCCGTAATATAGCCGACTTACCGCTCATATTTGGTCCAGTGAGGATAATGATTTGCTGGTCTTTTTGATTTAGAAATATATCATTGGGTATATAACTGTCTCCTGTTGCAAGTTGTTGCTCTATTACGGGGTGTCTACCATCTTTTATAGCGAGGTTTTTAGTATCGTTTACCTCAGGCTTGGTATAGTCATTATCTGATGATACGCGAGCGAATGAACAGAGGCAATCAAGTTGTGCTATTTCGCGTGCATTTTGTTGCACATCTGTTATATAAACGCTTAACTTATTGACTAAAGCCTCGTACAGTGCAGATTCAATGCCTCCAATTTTCTCTTCGGCGGCAAGTATTTTCTCTTCAAACTCTTTAAGTTCAGGTGTGATGTACCGCTCTGCACTAACAAGTGTTTGTTTCCTAATCCAGTCTTCGGGAACCTTGTCTTTGTGCGTATGTGTTACCTCGAGGTAATAGCCGAAAACATTGTTAAAAGCAAGCTTCAAACTTGAGATACCTGTGCGCTCAGACTCTCGTTCTTTTATCCCAACAAGATAGTCTTTCCCATTTTTAGAAATGTTCAAATACTCGTCAAGCTCTTCATTCACCCCCAGTTTGAATATACCTCCTTTACTGGCAACAACAGGAGCATCTTCAGCAATGTGTGAATCTATCAACTCTATGAGTTCTGTGCATATATTTAGTCGCTTAGCAAATGCTTTAATAGGGCTGCAATCTACCTCATTACTGAGCAGTTTTAAGGTAGCAATAGACTTCAGTGAGCAAGAGAGTTGAAGCAATTCTTTCGGATTAATACGCTTGAGTGCAACTTTACTAATGATACGCTCTAGGTCACCTATACGGGCAATTTCTGCTGTAACATTATCAAAAAGATTACGATCTGTTATGAGGTATTCTACAGTATCTTGGCGTTGTTTTATTGCGGCGATATCCAGTAAGGGGAGTACCAACCAATTCTTCATGAGTCTACTCCCCATAGGAGAGATAGTCTTGTCAACCACATCGAGCAAGCTGATGCCTGTATGGTGATTGCTGTGCACAATCTCAAGGTTGCGTATTGTAAAGGAATCAATCCAAACATGGCTTTGTTCGTCTATCCTCTTTATACTATTGATGTGTTCAAGGTCTGTATGATGCGTTTGATTAAGGTAGTGAATAACAGCACCTGCGGCTATTGTCGCTTCCTCCATATGCTCTATGCCAAAACCACGAAGAGACTCTATATTAAAGTGTTTATTAAGCTGTTCCTTGCAATAGTCTTCTTCAAAAAACCATTTATCAATGGCATAGCTATAATGCTCTTCACCGTAAGTTTTATCAAATTTTTCTCGGTACGTTTTGCTGAGTACTATTTCGCTAGGGCTAAGTGTCTTTATCAAGCGTTCTATGTAATCTTGATTGCCTTGAGCCACCATAAACTCACCAGTGCTCAAATCTGCAAAAGCTACCCCCACGCGGTTATTATGCTCATGTATCGCTGCTAAGAAATTATTGCTCCGGCTATCATAGGTTTTGTCATTGGCAGAGACACCTGGTGTAATAAGTTCTGTAACTCCCCGTTTTACAATTCCTTTGGCTTCTTTGGGGTTTTCTAGTTGCTCACATACGGCGACCCGCTGTCCGGAGCGACTTAACTTTGGCAAGTAGTTATCGAGCGAGTGGTAAGGAAAGCCTGCCAACTCAATTTTGCTGCCACCGTTATTCCTGTAGGTCTGAACGATATCCAGTATTTCAGCCGCCACTACTGCGTCTTCACCAAATAACTCATAAAAATCTCCAACTCTGAAAAGCAATAAAGTACCTGGGTAGGCAGCTTTTATCTCGCTGTATTGCTTCATTAGTGGAGTTTCTTTTTGCTGCTTTACCTTTGTACCCAAATTATCTACCAATTATTTTGACTCGCAAGGTAAAAAACGAAGATTTGAATAGGCTCACTGTTGAAAAGTATAGGAAAGTTTCCAAGACACCTATAATAGTAGTGCTAGACAATATCCGCAGTATGCACAATGTAGGTGCTATCTTTAGAACCAGTGATGCTTTTCGTATCGCTAAAATCTACTTATGTGGCATTACTGCCACACCGCCACACCGGGATATCCGTAAAACTGCTCTTGGAGCAGAAAAAAGTGTAGATTGGGAGTATAGAGAGACAACAATCCAAGCCATTGAAGAGTTAGATAATTGCCATATTTGTGCACTTGAGCAAGTGGTAAACAGTGTACCATTGCGTGAACTAAATTTGCCCTCGGATAAGACGATTGTTTTGATTGTAGGTAATGAGGTAGATGGAGTGGACGAAAATTTGCTCAATTCTTGCAATCAAGTAATTGAGATACCTCAGTTTGGTACCAAACACTCTTTTAATGTTTCGGTATCAACAGGTATAACACTTTGGGAAATTTTCAATAAAATAAATGAATAAATCAACCATACGATTCATCCTACTATGCCTTATGGTAGTGCTTTTGTTGCCTGCTAGTGCCAACGAAATTATAGCGAAGTATGTTATCAAAATTGATGCGGAAAAACGCCGAATAGATCTACTTGACGGTACGCAAGATGAATATGTGACACTGAAAAGCAACTTGCAAAGTGAGCAGGCTACTGCTACTTATTTTGGTGCACCCCTGCAGATAGTGCAGGGCATAAAACACAATGGTCAAAGTACAGATGCACTAAAAATAGACCAGCTAAAACGTGTTCATGAAATATTGAAGAAAGTAAACAGTAATAACGTTCACTTTTATACACAGGTGAGTCCGATATTTTACCTTATCAATAAAGTACAAACGGTCTATGACAACCAACGTCTAGAGTCAATTTTACGGAGTAATGTATACGCGTCGTTAAATCTGATTGCCTTTTATATCGATAAACCTATTTCGGAACAATTTTTTAAAATAGCGGCACATAGTGAGCCGTCTGAGCTATTAAAACACTACAACGAATTTGACCACAAAACATGGAGTACAGGTATATTAGACGAGGTTGCACGTGTAGCTCCTATGAAAATAAAGACGTATTTGCATAGCTGGAATGCGGTACATAGACGTATTAAAGAGAGCTCTAATCCAATGACCGAGCAGGTCTACGCTATTTTTGAAGAGAGAGGGACGGCGAGTAGATCCTATATTTTATTAAATGATATCGAGAACGGTAAATTGAGTATTCAGGAGGCTCACTCCATAGGCCGATTTGATAGCTCACTTTTCCAATACCTCATTAAAATGAGGTCATCTGCTACGCTCCATGGAGAACATTCTGTGGATGAAGCATTAAAGTACCAGTGCTTAAAGCAAGTACGTGTTATAAATGACCTACATGAGAAATCGGACGCTGTGCGGTTTAGGAGTCTTAATCAATTCAATGCTTTTGAAATATACACACTCATGGTGTATAGCGAAGATGAGATTTATACCTCTACCTTTTTGGGTATGTACAAACGTATGATGGACAAGGTGGAGGGGGGAGACACCTATGCGTTTTTATACCGCCTCAATTTTAATCAATTTCGTACGTTCATAAAAATGTGTGCTGGCTACAATGAGCTGAATTCATTTTTGAGCAAGATGGGTGAATGGGATAAACAACAGTTGTTTAAAAAGCTAGTAGAAGGTATTGAAAATGCTAATGACAATCTAAGCAGTGCAGTTGCAATTGCAGATACGTATGGAAGTATTCGAAATAGTATGAGCAAGTATCTTTTTGAGCAAGCTATAACAAGTTACTACGAGAAAGTACGTTATACGGATACCGAAGCCGAAAAACTATACAGTATAATTCTTAATGTGTTTAATATAGGAGGTAGCAGCAGTAGCATGGCGCTCGATAGTCAAGCGATAAACCTACGTATTTTGCCCATAGATAGATTGTACAAGGAAGGAAAGAACATTCAACAACATTTCTTTTTTGACGATCCAGATGGTAAAGCTAGTTATGCTCACTTTTTAGGCACCTTCCGAAACGGAAAGTGGGAGATTCGCGATAAGGGAACTTATGTGCTAGTGAAAAGCCGTACAGGAATGGCTGTAGAGATATATGCCAATAAGCCTACGAGTGAATATGCTGGACAAGATGCAATAAAAGCTCATTTTTCAGCTACGGGTAGATGGCCGGATGTAGTAGTACATCGTGGGCATTCCTATTTTGTAAGTGCTGCAATAGAGAGTCTTACACCAAATGCTGAAATTGTATTCTTGGGTTCATGTGGTGGATATAATAACATTAGCCAAGTACTAAAGTATTCTCCCAATGCCCAGATTATTAGTAGTAAGCAAATAGGGACTATGCTGGTAAATGATAAACTTTGTTTGGAACTCAACGAAGTTATTCGTAGAGGTGAAGATATTATATGGGATAACCTATGGCTTACATTAAACAAGCGATTTGCAGCAGGAAGTACAGCAAATAGCAGATTTAAAGACTATATCCCACCACATAAAAACTTGGGAGCGCTGCTTATCAAGACCTACAGGAGTGTGCTGTAAGTTGAATTATTCCCTTTAGTAGCGTCACTTTTTGGGTTAAAAACTTTAGACTTGTAGTATACAAATTAGTGCTCGAATCTTTACTCAAAAAATACTGGGGTTACGACTCATTTCGACCGTTACAACGCGATATTATCGTATCGGTTATGCAAGGTGAAGACACCTTAGCACTTTTGCCTACAGGCGGCGGTAAGAGTATTTGCTTTCAATTGCCAGCAATAGCCAAAGATGGTGTTTGTTTTGTGTTTAGTCCACTCATTGCACTAATGAAAGACCAAGTAGATAACCTTACAAAACGGGGAATATCTGCAACAGCATTGCACAGTGGAATGAGTAGCCGAGAGATAGAGGCAGAAATGCAGAATACACTCAACGGTAAGTACAAGCTGGTCTACCTTAGTCCAGAGCGAGCTGCTACCAAGTTGTTTCGAAGTTATTTGATCAATATACCCGTCAGTTTTTTGGTGGTAGACGAGGCACATTGTATTTCACAATGGGGTCACCAGTTTAGGCCAGAGTACCTTAAACTGGGAGAACTGCGTGAAATTGTACCTGACGCTAGCTTTATTGCGGTAACGGCTACGGCAACAGAAGCCGTGGAAAAGGATATTATCAAATACTTAAAGTACACGAAAGAATATCAGTCCTACAAAAAGTCGTTTAGTCGGGATAATTTGAGTTATTTGGTTTTACAAGACCACAATAAACTGCGAAGAATTACAACGATACTATCTAAGATAAAAGGGACGAGCATTGTGTATGCAAATACGCGCAGAAAATGTGAAGAAATAGCTAAAAACTTGCAGTCTGAAGGACTGTCCGCCATGTATTACCACGGCGGATTGGAGAATGAACGCAGAGCAACCATACAGCAAGACTGGATACAGAATAGGACCCGAGTAGTGGTTTGCACGAACGCTTTTGGTATGGGAATAGACAAGCCAGATGTACGCGCAGTTATACATTACGAAAGACCAGAAAGCCCAGAGGCGTATTACCAAGAAGCAGGACGAGCAGGTAGAGATGGATTGGCAGCATATTGCGTCCTTTTAGCTGATCATCTTGGGGCTAGCGAACAATGGACCAATTTTCCTACTGTACAGCAGCTAGAACACATATTGCAGTGCCTATACAATCACCATCAAGTAGCATTTACTGCGGGTAAGGGAGTGACATACCGATTTAATATAGTGGCATTTGCAGAGAATTTTAGTCTTGGTGTTTGGCAAGTTATAAATAGCTTGGGTGTACTGCACTCCATGGGATTTGTGAAACTTAATGAGCAGATTGTTCAAATGTCACGTGCTAAATTTATCGTAGAACAGGGAGAGCTCTATGCGTACCAAGTAAAAAATAGGGTGCAAGATATGTTCATTAAATTATTGCTAAGGTCTTACGGTGGTATGTTCGATCATTATGTGCCACTCCATTTCGGAGAGCTAGCAAAAAGACAAAGATGCAGTATTGGTGATGTAAAACGCGAGATAAATAAACTCCACACGGATGGCATAATAGACTTCATAGAAGGGCATGAAGGGAACTCACTAACCTACTTAGAGGCTCGTCCTACACAAGTGACTTTTGACAAAAAACAATACCTAACACTTCGCGATAGAGAAGAGTACCGCAAAGAGTATATCCTAGGGTATGAGAGCAGAACTGTATTGTGCAGAGAAAATTACCTTTTAAAATACTTTGGCGAAGAAAAAATTGAAACATGTGGAAAGTGTGATTTATGCCGTTTAGCTAAAAAGTCAGTGTTAGACAGTAGGGCACTAAGTAGTATCATCGACAAAATACAAGCATTGACAGTTGATAAAAATTTGGAATTAGCAGCAATAGTTTCGTCCTTTGGCACGTTCGAAGAGAAACAAATAATAACCGTTATCAAATGGTTGTTAGAAAATCAATACCTAATAAAAACTAATCAATTATACACTTGGAAAGTAAGCCAAGCGTGATAGCTACAGTCATTAATGATACGATATACGATCAACGTATGATTCGTATTTGTACATCATTATCTCAGAATCATGATGTGGCACTTTGGGGTAGAAAGAAATCGAATGAGGCCGTACCAGAACGAGTATTCTCTCAAAGACGCTTTTCTTTTCTGATAAACAGCGGTCCTTTCTTTTACCTTATTTATAACATACGTATCTTTTTTGCACTGCTGTTTGCCAAGGTAGACATTATACATGCAGTAGATCTTGACACGTTACCTGCCTGTTTTGCTGTGAGTAAGCTGCGTAGAAAGACGCTTGTGTATGACGCTCACGAATACTTTACAGAAATGCCAGAATTGGTTTCACGACCGAACAAACGGGCGGTATGGTTGAAAATAGAAGAAATGATTCTTCCCAGAGTGAAGCAAGGTATCACCGTTGGAAAAATGATAGCTAATGAGTACGAAACAAAATATAGCATACCCTTTACCGTAGTGAAAAATAGCCCGATTCTTCAAGAATTAGTATCTACAGAATCAACCGAAAAGTATCTTCTTTACCAAGGGGCACTCAATAAGGGTAGAGGACTAGAGGCACTAATTGGAGCTATGCCTGACGTCGATATAGTGCTAAAAATAGCGGGGAGTGGAGACTTAGACAATGAGTTAAAAGAGCTCGTAAAGGATTTAGGACTAGAAGATAAGGTTACTTTTTTAGGTATGTTAAAGCCATCTGAGTTGCCACCAATAACGGCTGGAGCCTTTGCAGGTATCAATGTTTCCGAAAACCTGGGGTTGAGCTATTACTACTCACTCAATAATAAGTTCTTTGACTATATTCACGCTGGACTACCCGCTATTACCAATCCATTTCCTGAGTATCAAGTTCTCAATAGTGTGCATAATTGTGCTGTATTTGCTAATGCAGAGTCCCATGATATCGCAAAGGCAGTCAATTTACTTTTGGATAATGCACTCCTGTATGGTAAATTGAAGAAAAACTGTTTACTTGCACGCAAAGAGTTGAATTGGAGTGCTGAAGAGAAGAAGCTATTAAAGTTATATGCAAACATTGTCTAGAAGAATACATGTAGTTGCTTTTGATGTGCCATATCCTGCCGATTATGGTGGAGTTATAGATATTTATCATAAGCTAGAAGCGCTGCATGCTCAAGGATTAGATATTATTCTGCATATGTATCATTATGGTAGGAAAAAGAATACGGAAAACTTGAGCAAGTTTTGCAGGAGTCTCCATTACTACAAACGCAGTACGTACAAGAATCCATTTATAGGCAGTTTGCCCTATATTGTAAACTCACGAGGTAGTGATGAGTTACTTTCTCGTTTGCAACGGGATAATGCTCCAATTCTATTTGAAGGATTGCATTGCACCTTTCACTTGTCAGCACCTTCGCTAAAACATAGATTTAAAGTAGTGCGTACACATAATATTGAGCACCACTACTACAAGCACTTAGAAAAATCTGAGATGCGCTACTTCAAAAAATATTTTTTTAGAATAGAAGCAGAGAAGCTACGCAAATATGAAAGCATACTAAAACATGCTAATCTTATTGCTGCAATAAGTCCCAATGATACCAAGCATTTTAGTAAAAAATATAAGAATACCATTTATTTACCCGCTTTTCATAGTAACAATGAGATGGTTTACCCTGGGCCTCAGGGAAACTACCTGCTATATCACGGTAATCTAGCCGTTCCGGAGAACTACACGGCTGCAATGGAACTTATTCAAAATGTCTTTAGTAAAATAGATGCGAAATGCATTATTGCGGGGAACCACCCACCCAAAGAGCTGCAATTGATTTGCAACAGGTTTGATAATATTGAAATCAAAACGGATTTGAGTACAGACGCTATTCATGATTTAATAGCAAACGCTCATATCAATGTACTGCATACCAACCAAAACACAGGCATAAAGCTAAAACTCCTCAATGCCTTGTATAAGGGAAGATTTGCTGTTGTTAATCCATTGATGGTAGAAGGAAGTGGCTTAGAAATACTCTGTTCTATTGGCCAGGGTTTTAATGCAATTAAGGCCAAGGTAGAAGAGTACATGCTGTTGGATTATTCAGAAGCATACTTTACAAAAAGAAAGGAAACGCTATCAGTGAAATTTAGTAACATAAGTGGTGCCCAAAAATTGATAGAGAATATTCCTTTCCCCAGTCAAAACACAGCGACACGACATACCGACGAAAAATTCAAAGAAGGTTTATCGCAATTATCCTCATTTATGGCTTACTTCTCTTTGTAATCTTTCGCTATTTAGTGAATAGGTCTACATTTGCACACTTATAAATTAATATGGAAAGAAGCTCCACCATTGGATACGTTTTAATACTTGCACTTTTTGCAGGTTTTTGGTACCTAAACAAAGATACCGCACAAGAATTAAAAGATACAGAAAATAGTACTGAACAGGTTGCTGATTCTGTGGGCACTACGTCATCGGACGACGCGTTGGTAGAGACCGATAATAACCCGATAAAAGACTCGTTGTCAAATAATTATACAATTGAAGAGAAAACCGTAACACTTTCAAATGATCTTTTCACAATTGATTTTACCAGTGTAGGTGGTGTCCCTAAGAAGGTTAACTTAAACACGTTTAATCGGTACGATTCAAGTGATCTTGTATTGTTTGAGAACAACCAGATGACACTTGGTTATAACATCCCTTTGGCCAACGGAACGATAATTAATACAAGCGATAAAGAATTCTCGGTAACCAATCAAACAGATTCTTCTGTAGAATTTACCACTGAGTTGGCTGGCATGGCCAATATGAAACAGGCGTATAACCTATCAAAAGGATCGTATGCTGTAGATTACAAAGTGACTTTTGAGAACATCAACACTGCTGTATCTCCAAATAACCGGTATGCTGAGTTGAATTGGAACGCAGCTATACAAGCACAAGAAAAGACGTTAAAAGACGAGCGTGTTGTTACGACAGTGTACTACAAATATGATACGGATGATGATGTAGATTACCTCAGTGAAACGAGTGACGACGACGATAAGTTGGAGGGAAGTGTAAAATGGATATCGTTCAAGCAAAAATTCTTTAACCAAACACTCATACATGATAACAAGTTTGAAGAAAGTGGGGCTCTCATTGCATCTGTAGAGACAGAGGGATCTGACTATGTGAAAGATCTTTCTGCTCAGATATTCATACCGCTAGAAGAAAACAGTGTTACAGAGGACATGACGCTGTACTACGGTCCCAATCATTATCCCACACTAAAAGCACAAGGGGTAGAATTACAAAAAATCGTACCGTTAGGTTGGGGAATTTTTGGCGCGGTAAATAAGCTTATTGTAATTCCAATATTCAATTGGTTAGATAATTATTTTTCTAATTATGGTTTGATTATCTTGTTACTCACGCTTATCATTAAATCTGCTCTGTTCTTCCCGATGTACAAAACGTATAAGAGTACGGCAAAAATGAGATTGCTAAAACCAGAGCTTGATGAGATAAAGGAGCGTACAGGTGATGATATGCAGAAAGCGCAGCAAGAGCAGATGAAGCTTTATAAGCAAGCAGGTGTGAGCCCCCTCGGTGGATGCCTACCTCAGCTTGTTCAGATGCCCATACTGTTTGCAATGTTCCGGTTTTTCCCAAGTAGCATAGAGCTAAGACAAGCCTCTTTATGGTGGGCAGATGATTTGAGTAGTTACGATAGTATTTATGACTTAGGGTTTGAAATTCCATTTTATGGAGACCATGTAAGTTTGTTTACATTGATGATGACGGCGGTCACAGTACTATATACGTATATGAATAGTCAGAATAGTGGTCAAATGGTAGGGCCAATGAAAACAGTCATGTATCTTATGCCTATCATGTTCTTAGGCTTTTTCAACAACTATGCTGCTGCATTATCGTTCTATTATTTCTTGTCTACGTGTATTACCGTTATTCAAAACTACGTGATCCGTAAATTTGTGATTGATGAAGACAAACTTCACAAACAAATACAAGAGAGTAAGAAAAAGAAAGTAAAGGTGAAAAAATCGGGTCTACAAAAAAGACTAGAGGATATGGCCAAGAAAAGAGGTATTGACCCCAACACTGGGAAAGCGAAATCTTCTACCAACAAAGGCAAGAAGAAAAAATAACATCTTCTTTTGCTGAATTTAGATTACCGTGTGGCTGCCTTACGGAGAGGCAACAGTAGTACTTCAGAATGAGTTTGATAGGCGTTAGAAGCCTAGTTTAGAGTCCTGCTAGTAGAAATTCAATTTCTCTTCTGGGCAGGTTATAACGTTCAGCAATAATGGTATTGGTTAATTTACCTTTATACATATAAGTTCCTTCGCGAATACCTTTGTGTTTTCTCAAACACTCTTCGATACCACCGTCATTCGATATACCTTGAAGCAGTGGAGTAAAAATATTGCTCAGGGCATAGCTGGCAGTACGGCTAAATCGGGAGGCAATATTGGGTACACAGTAGTGCAAAACTCCGTGCTTTTCATACACGGGCATTTTGTGGTTGGTAGCTTCAGAGGTTTCAAAACAGCCACCCTGATCAATACTTACGTCAACTACAATAGATTTTGGGCGCATATTAACGACCATTTCCTCTGTGACAACACATGGACTAAGTCCTATTGGACTTCTCAGAGCACCTATTGCTAAGTCGCATTCTGCAAGGGCTTTTGCCAAAATTTTGGGTATCAACGTTGAGCTGTGTATTCTACAACCCAAGCTTTTCTCTAGTCGACGTATCTTCTCAATACTGTTATCAAATACTTTTACGCTGGCTCCTAAACCAAGGGCAGCTCGAGCAGCATATTCACCAACACCACCGGCCCCAATGATAACTACTTGTGTAGGTTGTATACCTGGTATACCTCCGAAAAGTTCTCCTTTGCCAGAGTTGTAGTTACTTAAATACTCAGCAGCAATCATAACACTTGCACGTCCTGCAATTTCACTCATGCTGCGTATTACGGGGAGTGAACCTTCATCGTCTCTCAAGAATTCATACCCAATAGCCGTAATGTTTTTGGAAAGCAGCTTTTTTATAATAATGTCTTTTGTACGTACCATTTGTAGCGCACTTATCAGTATTTGACCGTCCTTCATCAAATCTATTTCCTCCTCCGTTGGCGGAGCTACTTTGAGTATCAAGTCGCATTTATAGACTTCCTCAGGGGTTTGAGCAATGATCCCACCAACAGAGCTGTAATCTAAGTCTGGAAAATTTGCCTTATCACCACAATTGGATTCAATGAATACCTCGTGACCTTGCTGTATCAGTAGCTGAACAGCCATTGGCGAAAGAGGCACTCTGTGCTCTTGAAATATCGTTTCTTTTGGGATACCGATGCTTAGCGAATCTTGCTTCTTCTTTAGTGCTAGAAGTTTTTCTTGAGGCTGCAAACTAGCTTCTCTAGCTAAATCGCCAAATGATGGATTTGAGACGTTTCCCATAAAAGTAATTGGTATTGCAATATACGCTATATTTTATATAATATTGAACACTATAAAGAGATGTGTGTAATACCTATTAACAATAAATAGGACAACTCTGTATCTTTGAAAACAATGAAAAAACATACAATCAGTTTGCTTTTATTGATAGCTCCAATAACTTTATTGGCATCTGTGAGGGACTCTTTATCCAGAGCAGACGCACCTTTAGTAAATGTGCTTAATGATTCGAATGGTGCTGCAGGTCCTTTCGTTATAGATACGGTTGTAAGTGTAGATACCGCATTGCAGATTGGCGAAATAGGGCCCCTAGAGAACTATGCTGTTTGTGTTTCGCACGAGCTTGTACACTTTGAGTTAAATAAACTACCGGTAACTGAGGAGATGTTCACGTACCACACAAGCACACGCAATTTTGAGGTGCCAATGGAGTACAATACTCTTGTAAAGACACAGATAGATTATTTTGGCACCCGATGGCAGCCTAAACTGAAAGAAATGCTATCTAAATCTAAATATTTCTTCCCATTGTATGAGCAGATACTTTCCGAGAATGATATGCCTTTGGAAATAAAATATTTGAGCATAATAGAATCTGGATTAAACCCTTTTGCTGGCTCTAGAGTGGGTGCAGTAGGTGCGTGGCAATTTATGCCAGCAACTGGTAAAATGTTTGATTTAGAAATCAGCAGCATAGTAGATGAGCGAAGATCATTAGAAAAGAGCACACGAGCTGCGTGTAAATATTTGAAGCAGATGCATAGCCAATATGGTGATTGGTTGGTAGCATTGGCATCGTACAATTGTGGGCCAGGCAATGTACGTAAGGCAATGAGACGCAGTGGAAGAAAAGACTTTTGGGGCATGTACAGCTACTTGCCTCGTGAAACCCAAAACTATGTCCCAAAATTCATAGCTATGACCTATATGATGAATTTTCACGATGCATTCGGTATTACTCCGGCGCCAATAGCAGACTCGTTATATAGAATGGAGCAAGTTTTTTGTGAAGAGGATCTGGATTTTGAAACCATAGCGGCAAAAATTGGTGTTGACAAAGAGCGGTTGTTAAAATGTAATCCAGAGATGAAGACTACTGAAATTCCTTTTGATGGAAAAGGGTACGTACTATTTGTGCCAGAGGGTACATCACATTTATTCTACGAGCACCAACAAGACATCCAAAGTATTTCAGTGATACGCAAAGAAGAAAAACGAATAGCTGAGGCAAATCGACCCAAAATCGTCTATCACTACGTGCGCAGTGGGGAGTCTCTCATACTCATTGCTAGAAGGCATGGTGTTACCGTTAGTCAGCTCAAATACTGGAATGGTATAAGAGGAAGCACCATTTATGCAAAACAGCGTTTAAAGATTAACCGAGGTTAGAATCAGAAGAGTGAAGTTCATTTTTACATCCGTCTTTATTGCTACCGTATTTTCTGCGTGCACCACTACACCAGAAGAGAAGAAGGCACTCTTGCCAGAGTGTAGCGGTAGTCTTGCAGAAATAGTAGTATTATCTGATAAGGCAACACTCGATAGTGCATTTAGGCGTGAGGTAGAAGCGGTGTTTAGTGCATCGTTAGCTGGCCAACCTGACGCCGGAGAGAAGGTATTTGACATCTTATTTGCAGACGAAGACTTTTTTAGCGGTTATTTTGAGAAGCATCAAAATATTTTTATTCTGCTCAGTGCAAGTAATGCAGAAAATTTGAAAGCAGTACTGCCTGCTAAATTTGTAGATGGATTGCTCAAAGTTATGGTGGATAAACCAGGCATTTTAGGAGTAAAGCAAACAACGGTGTTCGCTCAAAACCAAAATATCTTTATCGTACTGGCAGAGGATAAAGCGAGTCTCTTGAACAAGCTTAAAAATAAGAAAGATGACTTATTGAAGATTGCCAAAGAGCATGAGAATACATCGGGGAAAAAGAAACTACTGGGCAATATCAAAGCAAATGATGATGTCTTTTATCAGAAAAGTCTAACCGACAGAGGTTTTGGTGTACGTATACCCAAAACATATCGTGTGGCAAAAGATTTAGCTGATTTTGTGTGGATACGTAAAGAGATTACCAACGAGGAGAAAGAGATGAGTATCCTTTTGTTCGAAGCTCCGTACACGTCATTAAATGATTTAAGTACCGAAAATTTGATTGCCATTCGGAATGGTTTTACAAAAAAGTATATACCGGGTGCTATAGACAGCAGCTACATGAAGTACTCCAGCGGTTTAGATCCTGTCCGTACAGATCAAAACTTTAAAGACAAGTATGGCATAGAAATACGCGGATGGTGGGATGTGCAAGGTGATTTTATGGGAGGACCTTCCTATATACGTGCTGTTGTAGATGAGGCAAATGGTAGAATTGTATTTGCTGAAGGGTTCTTGTTTTATCCCAATGAGAAAAAAGCCAAGTCAATGAGAGAATTAGAAATCTTGGTCAACACACTATCTATAAAATGATAAATGTAGAAATATGGGCCTCAGGTGGAGGGACTAATGCAGATGCTATTGTGTCTTACTTCGCAGAACATTCGAGTATTAGGGTTAGTTGTATAGGATGCAATAGGAGAGAAGCGGGTGCTTTTGCCGTAGCACAAAAACATGCTTTACCGACTACGTATTGGGATAAAGACGCTTGGAACACCGAAGAGATACGTAAGCAACTAAAACTACGTAAGATTGACTTCATTGTACTTGCAGGGTTTTTAAAACTTGTGCCCGCGGAGATTACCCGGGAATACCGTGGCAAAATTATCAATATACATCCTAGTTTACTTCCTGCGTATGGAGGTAAAGATATGTATGGAGAATATGTTCATGCTGCGGTGCTTGCGGCTAGAGAAGAGAATACAGGAATAACCATACACGAGGTGAACGAGGAATTTGATAAAGGAAAATTGCTTGCGCAGTACACTACTGCTCTTAGTCCAGATACAGAGACTATTGGTTCTATAAAACAAAAGATACAAGGACTAGAGCACACCCATTTCGCTCCTACAATAGAAGCTTGGATTGGGGCTAAAACTTAAGAATAGTAAACTCAGTTCTTCTATTTGTTGCTTTGCCTTCCTCTGAATCATTACTTGCTATAGGTCTGATGTCACCATATCCTTTATAGGTGAGTCTATCTTCGGCTATTCCGTTTTGTATGAGGTAATTTGCCACAGACTTTGCCCTGTTTTCTGACAAGGTTAAATTGTAGGTGGAACTACCCATATCATCGGTATGCCCTGCTATTTCTATTCTTATGGCTTGATTGTCTTGCAGAAAGACACGTAGTTTTTCCAGCTCAGTTTTACTCTCTTCTTTTAGTTCAAACTTATCCGTATCAAAAAATATGTTGTTGAGCACTACGCTTTTGCCTACCTCTACTTTTTGTAAGTCTATGATTATTTCAAACGGCTCATCTACTGGTACGTTAGGCATATCAAAATACTCGGAGTGAAATAGATAGTCATCTTTGTCTATGGTGAGCGCATAACGTATATCCGTTTTTAGGGATACGATAAACAGACCTGTATTGCTGTTGGTATACGACGTAGTGTTAGGGCTATTGTCTAGGGGAGTCAAAATTACGCTTGTTTGTAGTGGCTTTTTCGTTTTGGCATCCCGAACCAGACCTCTCACATAGCTCACTTTTTCTGCCTGCAATTCTTGTGGCAACTCGAATTGATAGATATCTAATCCACCTTTACCATCGGGCATTTTATCACTACTGTAATATGCTGTACTACCATTTCTATTGACAATCATATTCCAATCATACCCCGTTGTGTTAATAGGATAGCCTAAATTTTTAGGGGTTTTCCAAGAACCATCGGGTTTTAATGATGCAACAAATAGATCGCTTTTGCCCATGCCTGGATGTCCTTCTGAACTAAAATATAACGTAGAATTATCTGAGTGAATAAACGGAAATTGCTCGTCCTTTGACGTATTTATAGTGGGACCAAGGTTTGTCGGCTTAGACCATCCTTCATCTCCAAAATTTGATTTCCATAGATCTATACCACCATAACCACCGGGTCTGTCACTGGCAAAATAAAGCACACGTCCATTACTAGCAATACTTGGTTGAGACTCCCAGTGCTTTGTATTTATGGGCTCCTGTAAGTTTAAGGGTTCGCTCCATTTTCCTTCTCGGTCTATGGTAAGCCAAATATCACATTGGCCTTTTCCTCCACGTCTACTGCACGCGGTAAAAAATATATAGTGACCATCTGCAGAAACGCTAAAGGCTCCTTCATTTTCAGTAGTATTTATTGGAGGACCAAGATTTTTTATTTTTTCCCATTCAGTCCCTTGTTTTGTCGCAAAATAAATATCTTCATTGGGTCTGCTGTTGCTTAAGTTTCCATTGCGTCGAGTAATGTATAGTGTTTGTTCATCTATCGAGAATGCCGGGCTATACTCTTGTTCTTTGGTATTGATACTGGATCCCATATTTACGGGTGTTATATCTATGGGGTTCCGCATTGCTTCTTTAGCAAATGAGATATTCATCATTCGTTGCTTAGCAGCTTTAACGTAACGGTCGCTGTTCCTATTTATCTTAAGAAACTCTTCATAGTAGTGTTCTGAAGAATCGAGTTCTTGCCGGTTAAAATAAATGTCGCCCAGTTCATACAGTGCGAAATAGTGATCTTGCTTGAGGGAAAGTAGCTTCTTGTATGTTGTGATCGCTTTGTCCAATTTATTTCGTTTTTGATAGGTATTGGCTAAGGCATCGTAGGCATCAATATAGTTTGGTTCCTTCTTTATTGCTTGATTAAAGTATTCTATAGCCTTATCGTACTCGCCGTATCCCTGCTGCTTCAATCCTTCATTAAAAAGGCTCATGGCTTTTTTAGATGGCATAGATTGTCCGTTAGCTTGTTGCGCAGTCCCGCATCCAGTGGCAATGAAAAAGAGAAGTGTTAGTGCTCCAAGTTTTTGTCTAATTCCGTTCATATTCCAATATTTTTATATCAATTAGCTTGCCATTTTCTATAGCAAAAGTCATCATTGTTCGTTTACTATGAAATCCATGCATTCCAATAGCTCCCGGATTAAAATGCACAAGTCCCAAATGCTTGTCTTTCATTACCTTGCAAATATGGGAGTGTCCGCAGATAAATAAGTCTGGTTTAAGTTCATTCAATCGCTCTTTTACTCCCTTGGCATACTTGCCGGGGAATCCGCCTATGTGTATCATATATACCGATACTCCTTCTACTACAAAGGATAACTCTTTTGGATATACGGTTCGTATATCTCCAGCATCTATATTGCCATACACACCACGGACGGGCTTATGCTCTGTGAGTGCATCACTTACTTCTAATGTACCCCAATCTCCGGCGTGCCATACCTCATCACAATTGGCAATATGCTTTTTAGCTTCTGGGCTTATGAAGCTATGAGTATCCGATATGAGTAAAATCCTTTTGATGCGGTAAAAATAAGAGGGAATATGAAAAGAGTACCGCACTTTGTAAAGAGAATATCCGACATTTGAAACAATGTCTATCAATTTAATACTTCTGGTAAGTATCGGTATAGTGAGCTACGTATGTTTTTCGAACAGAGAATACTACAATAGGCTACTTTTTAGTCCCTATATCGTTATACGCCAAAAGCAATGGTATCGATTTTTATCGGCAGCTTGGGTACATGCGGATTTTATGCATTTGGCATTCAATTTATATGTGCTTTATGGTTTTGGTAATTTTTTAGAGCGTGTTTTTGTGCAGTGGTTTGGTACCGTTGGTCTTGGGTATTATGCATTCTTGTTTTTGGGTTCTGTCATCATAGCAGGAATACCAAGTTATATAAAACACAAAGATAATCCGTCGTATGCAGCTATAGGAGCATCTGGTGGTGTGAGTGGTGTGTTATTTGCTAATATCATCTTACAACCGTTTAACAACTTGTATCTCTTTGGCGCGGTGCCTATTCCAGGTATAGTGTTTGGTATAGCCTACTTGGTATACTCCAACTATATGGGCAAAAAAGGAACAGATAACATTGGGCACGATGCGCATATTTGGGGAGCTGTAGGAGGTATGGTTATTTTGGTTTTAGTTAAACCTGCCGTTTTTACGAGCTTTATTCAGCAAATTATAGACTTGCTTCCTTCGTAAAATCGGAGGGATAAGTTAACTAAAAAAAGAGCCCTTTGACAATATCAAAGGGCTCTTTTTTTTACGTCTAGACGTGTTTGTGATTAGAAGGGAAGATCATCTCCTTCGTCGCTACTAAAATTTACACCAGTAATATCGTCATCTGCGGCAGAAACAGAATTAGTCGTTGGTGCAATCGGAGCAGATCCGGCAGCACTCATGGTTTCTATTTTCCACGCTTTAATGTCTGTGTACCACTTTGTGTTGTACTCTCTGCTTTCTATATTTACAGCTACTTTGAGCATATCCTGGAGTTTGTACCTTGTAAGCTCATCTGCTTTATCGTTCCAGCAACTGATGCATATTTTCTTTGGATATTGCTCTGTTGTTTCCAATACAAAGTCTTGTTTTTTCCAAGCACCACGTGTACTCGTACCTGATTGTGGCTCAAGTATTTGTACTATTTTTCCTTCTATTATTAAATTGTCCATAAACCTATGTGCAATGTTACTACGCTATCTTTATTTGCCCGTCATTTGCACAGCAAATATTTTTAAACAATTTTTGGAGTCTTGGAGGTTTTAATCGCATTTTGTGTAGCAGCACTCTTTAGTTTTATAGGATCTGTATTGTTGGGTCTTGTAAATGCTGCTGTGATAGATACTGCGATCAAGCGGTCTGAGAAATCTGCATTTTGGCTGGCGTTTGGTGGGGTGCTACCAGAGATACCCTATACACTAATCGCCATTTTTGGAGCGTCTTACTTGGATGAAATTGCCCATTACAGAGTACATATAAGTAGTGCTATGGGTATTGTATTCATTGCTATGGGACTGAGCTATATGCTCAAAAAATCAACAGTATTGAAACACCAAGAATCAACAAAAATAGGAGCATTAGCACATTTCTTAAAAGGATTTGCTCTCGCCCTTGCCAATCCAATGCTTATATTCTACTGGTCCGGATACCTAATTCTTTTTCAAACAGGAACATTTTCTGGGGGTAAACCTTTCTTCCATTTCACAGATTCAGCATTAGATCCGGTAAAATGGAGCTTTTCGCTTGGTGCTGCTGCTGGTGCATTTCTTATTCTAACCATCTACATAAAATTAAGTACCCGTTACAAAGATCAATTGTTACGGCTGATCGGTGACAAGCTATCCACTATTATTGGGTGTGGTTTTATAGCAATTGGATTATTTACCATCATTAAAAACACCGTATAGTTTATGGTGCTGCTTAGGTATAAGATAACAGTATGTGAGCATTGCCATGTACGGTAATGGCATGTGATTTTTTAGGTTACCAAACACCTAGTTCTTCGGATGCAAGAGCCAAATATCTTCTTTCAGTTCCCTTGCTTCGTGGTATACATTAACCGCTTCATCTTCTTTAGTTCCTACATAAAAGCCTATTCTGTATAGACCATTCTCATATTCCAATATTTCTGCTTTACTAAATAACGGAAGCCACTTTGTCCAAAAATCATATGCCTCAGCATAATCATATGCAGAAGCAATCACGATGATATACGATACACTATCCGGGTTTGAGGTAAGCACTAGCTCATCTGTATCTATATCGCGTGGAGGAAGTTTGTCGCTAGAAAGGCTATCAACGGTAGCTGAGTCAGTTAACGCTGTAGTAACGGGTAAGTACTTCACTACTTCTACAATTACTTCTACAGGCTTTAGTTTATCCAATTGAATAGCTATATTTTCTCCATTGGCCGTATTAAATGCGCGAGTAACATAGCCATCTGCAACAACTACTCCAGAAACACTTGCATAATTTATGGCAGATTTGAAGGTATACTTTCCTTCTGTACCAGTAGTTACGTAATTTCCTTTGGTACTTCCCGTATGAAAGAGTACCAACGCACCTGCTATGGGTTCACCGGCTTCATTCATAATAGTACCGGTTACTGTGGAAGCAACTTTAGGTCTTAGAATGCTGATCAGGGCTGCTGTATCCTTAGATGTTCTGTTGACGAGTAGGGCATCGATACCTCCTGGCACTACAGCCAATTCATTATTGGGGGTATTGAGTTCTGTGGCATTTACAAGAAGAGAATTAAACTCAGTCAGCTTTTTGTACTTAAAAATATCATATCCTCCTTTGCTTATGTGACCATTGGAGCTAAAGTATAGCCAATCTTTAATTTTGGTTGGATTTATATCGTTGCCTTTTGAGTTTATGTCTTTTCCGAGGCTTCTTGGAGATTCAAACGTACTTCCAGAGTAAACACTCATGTACAGATCATAACCGCCTATAGAACCGTCCTTATCAGATGAGAAGTAAAGTATGTTTGCTTTTTCGTCGATAAAAGGAAAAGCAAAATTCCCTGCGGTAGCGGTAAATAGCTCCGTAGGCTTTTTCCAAACACCTTTTTTCTTATAAAACAGGAACAGTCTACAGGTATTGCTTTCGGTGTTGATTAAACTAGCAACGGCTTTTTCGCCGTTATCAAAAAAAGCTACAGAACCGAAGCGAGCATCTATTATACCATCGAGAATTTCAGAACGATTAGTTAGGTTTCCTTCGCATGTTTTATTGTAAGACATCATGCGACCATCTATTTCTGTAAATAACTGTGCACCGTAGGTGGTAGGGTTAGTAATAGGATACATCGTTTCTATATCCCTTTGGACTAACGCAGAGGAGTTTGTACTAAACAGCCGTTGTATCTGAATATCAACATCTTTATTGCTTGTTACTTTGGCATATTCACCGTACAATTCTTTAGCAACTGAGGGTTTACTAACGGTGTTTAATGTGTTGGCGAAGAGTAAAAAAGCGTCCGCTGTTATATTTCCTTTTTCTAACTCGGTATAGAGCAGTGATTCTGCGGTGAGATAGTCTCCTTTATCGTAGGCAAGTCTTACTTTGTCTATACCTGTTTGGGCTACGAGAGCGTTGTTACGTATATCCAGCTCGGGTAGCTGAGCGAATGATGCACTCACAAGACAAATGCATAGAATAGTTAACGATTGTTTCTTTAACACGACGGCACAAATTTCGTATAAAATGCCATAATTCCACTATACTGAATGGCTCAAAGCCTTGGCAGCTATATATCCGCCTGTCCAAGCCGCCTGAAAATTAAAACCACCGGTAACAGCGTCTATATTTAGCACTTCACCTACAGCATACAGGTTTGGATGTTTATTTAGTGCAAATGTTGCGGGTTCTACCTGGGCCAAGTCAATGCCTCCAGCGGTTACAAATTCCTCTTTGAAGGTACTTTTACCCGCTATACGTACTTCATAGCAACATAGTTTATCTAGCAAGCGTTCTATTCCTTTTTTTCCTATTTCAGACCAGTTGGTATATTCTTGAAACGCAGCTTCTTTCAATAAAACTTGCCAAAGTCTTTTCGGGAGATTGTGCTCTTTCCAGCTGTATACTTTGTCTTTGGGTCTTGAGGTGGTATACGTCTGAAAAGCTGTTTTTAGCTCATTTCTATTGTACGCGTTCCAATTGATTACCAGTGTAAATATGTAGTCTAAGTCGGCCAATTCACGGGCATACCATGCACTTAATTTTAAAATAGAAGGAGCACTATATCCCCAGTGGGTGATAAGCAATGGTCCATCTTCTTTACTCCCTTTTATTTCTTTTATGGATGTGTATGCATTGGGCACGCTTAAACCAGCCAACGGTATGAACTGGTGCTTTTTTGCATTGAACGTAAATAGTGATGGGAGTGGAGGAATAATTTTGAGATTATTCTTTTCTACCATTTTGTATACCTTGGGGCTACTTCCTGTGGCAAGCACAAGAGCGTTTGCGGTCAGGTTTACACCTTTAAAAGCAAGCTCCCAATGGTCTCCGTTATGCCTAAATTTTTCAAGTCTTTTACCCAACTCTATCTTTACTCCGGCAGTTCTTGCGGCTTGAGTGAGGCAATTGTAAATGGTGGAAGAAGTATTACTTAATGGGAAAACGCGTCCGTCGTCTTCTGTCTTGAGTGGTACATTCCTTTCTTCAAACCATGCCTTCGTTTGCTTGCTGCCAAAAACGCTAAAAGGCTCTAGTAAAAAAGTACTACCCCTTGGGTATTTGAGTGAAAGTTGGGTAGCATCTTCAATGCGGTTGGTCACATTGCATCTGCCACCACCGGAAATCAATACCTTGGCGAGCAGCTTATTGCTACCTTCGAATAGGGTAATATCCAAATCTGCTCGGGATTCTGCCAGGTTTATCGCGGTAAAAAAACCGGCTGCACCACCGCCCACTATGGCTATTTTCTTTTTCATTTAAAGTAGAAAAAACTCAATGGTTTCCGTTAGGACTTCTGCAAATGCCTTGGTTATTTTACGCTCAGTAAGTGGATGTTTCGTGTTGAAGGTGTGATCAGCCTTTTCTATCTCTACTAGAATAGCATGGGGCACCTCGTTGTAGATGGTATGTGCATCTGCTATGGGCACTACGTTATCTTCTTCGCCATGTATAATGAGTAGGGGTCGTTCAAAATTTTCTAAATGTTTCCCCAATCTAAGCAGTTCGGCATTCTCTGCAAAAGCTTCTATAAACTGAAAGTAGATAGGCATTTCCTGGTTTGTCCGTCCGTTTACAATGGTATGTACGCCATCTTTTTTCCATTCGGTGAAGTCCTTCATCTCCAAGTACCGCTCTAGGTCGCTTACACTTGCCCACGTGGCACATTTACTTATCCGCTCATCTTGCGATGCACTGAGTAAGGCAATAGCACCTCCACGGCTGTGACCTATTAGATGTACTTCTCCGTTCCATACAAAAGGAAAGGTTTCTGCTTTTTTGTCGATAAAATCCAGCACACAACCAACGTCATCATACTCTATCTTAAAATTATTGTTTCCAAAGCCTTCTAAGTCTTTAAACTCTTGTAAGTGATTGGGTGTAGTACCGTTGTGTGAGAAATTAAATTTAAAAAATGGAAGACGTTTAGAAGCAAATATTTCAGCAGCAAGCGGCCACGCTCCCCAATCTTTAAAACCCTTAAAACCATGGGCAAATACCACAATAGGAACACTCTCTGGGTAAGTAGAGTAGGAGAGATCTGCGGTAATTAGTTTTCCCGCACTTCCTTTAAACTTGAAATCTATGTGCTGTATCGGATTCACTATTTTAGTCGTTGAAAAGTATCATTGGCATCAAATGCTTTGGCTGCGTCACCTATACGTATAATGGTTACTTTGGACATCACCACAGGCTCATTGGGTCTGTCTCCTCTACTACGAGGTAAACTGCCCATGAGGGTTATATACTTTTGGCCAATAACGACCTGTCCAAATATATTGTATCCGCCGTCTAACCATGGAGTAGCTTTGTGTGTAATAAAAAATTGACTTCCATTCGTATTGGGGCCACTATTTGCCATGCTAAATACTCCTGGTTTATTGTGTTTTAAGGATGGATGTATTTCATTCTTGAACTTGTAGCCTGGTCCGCCAGAGCCGGTTCCTGTAGGGTCTCCGCCTTGTATCATGAAATTTGGTATTATTCTGTGAAAAATAAGACTATCGTAGTAGGGTACTCCTTGTGCTCTAAAGCTGTTGGTCAATGATCCTTCTGCTAGACCAACGAAATTTGCAGTAGTGAGCGGGGCTTTATCCATTTCTAGCTTACCTACAATATCTCCGTAGTTGGTTTGTATGTAGGCATAGATTCCATTCTCAGTTAAGTTTGGAGTTTTTTGAATTACTCGGGAAAGGGTATAGCGGTACTCGCCACTCGTTTCCGTTTTTTCACTTTTAGCTATTTTTATTTTGACAACCTCCAGTGCGTAAGTGTATCCCGCCTCATAGTCAAACCCATTTATTGGCTGGCAGAGAGAAGACCATTCTGTTTCTTTTTCAGTATACTTTACTTGTAGGCAGTCTTTTTTGGTGCTATCCACAAACAGTTTAGAAGTCTTGCCATTGGTGGGGCCAAAAATTCCACAAGAGCTCAGTGCTAGTATGGTTAGGAGGTAGCATGCTTTTTTTATCATAACGGCAAAGATACAGGAACCTATGATGACCTTATTACGATGCGATAAATTTTTCTTTCAAAACTACCATTGTCACTAAAAAGTAATATCTTTGAAAATAGAAAAAATTTAACACTAAAAATACAATGAAAAAATTATTATTATCTACTCTAGTTTTAGCGACTGTTTTCTTTATGGGATGTAAAGACGATGCAGCTACTTCTCCAAAAACTGGTGGAGCTTCAAGTTCTTCTATAACAGTAGCAGAGGCCAATGTGGCTCTTTACACCAAACTTACAGCTACATGGTGTCCACCTTGTGGAGCATGGGGATGGGATTTGAGCAAAGAAATAAATGAAGAGATAGAAAGTGAAGGCACAGCTATAGGTCTTGGTGTTTATGGTAGTACCACAAGTAAAATGACAAACTCAACAGCAGTAGCTTTCTTTTCAGATTTTGGAGGTTCGGGTTACCCGAATTTCGCCTTAAATGGTTCCGATTTGACTGAGCGTTCAGAAAGTGGTGGAATTTTTCCTGCTACAACCAAAACCAATATAGTTGATGGAGCAATGGAATTTGCAAGTACTCCTGTACAAATGGGTATAGGTGGTAAAACATCTTTGGTTGATGGTATCTTAAACGTTGATCTAGCTGTAAAGCCATTTGCAGACCAAGAAGGAGATTTCTATGTAGCTGCGTATGTAGTTGAAGACAAAGTATTGGAGGAGCAAGCAAGCCAAACAGGTATGGTTGAGCACCATAATGTATTGAGAGGATCTGTAAATGGTGAGACATACGGAGTTGCTTTCACAGGTGACCTATCTGCAGGTATGCAAACGGATCTAGAAACGATGGACTACGGTGTAGACCCAGAGTGGAACCAAGATAATATTTCTGTTGTAGCTGTTGTTTGGAAAAAAGAAGGTAACAAGTACACCTTTGTGAATTCTACACACATCCAATAAGGAATACAACGAAGACACTACACAGGCCCACCGTGATTTATCAAGGTGGGCTTTTTTGTGCGCGGGTATTCCATTATCTCGTAGAATAGGACAGTAGTATTTCCGTATTATTGCACCGCTTTATGAGTCTAAAACAAGAAATAGCCAAACGGAAGACTTTTGGTATTATCTCTCACCCAGATGCGGGTAAAACTACACTTACAGAAAAATTGCTTCTTTTTGGGGGTGCTATACAAACTGCTGGTGCTGTAAAAAGCAATAAGATAGAAAAAACGGCTACCTCAGATTTTATGGAGATAGAAAAGCAGCGTGGTATATCTGTGGCTACGTCTGTTATGAGTTTTGAATACAAAGGCACCAAAATAAACATACTAGACACTCCGGGTCACAAAGACTTCGCAGAAGATACTTACCGCACGCTTACAGCCGTAGATAGCGTAATACTTGTAGTTGATGTGGCAAAAGGAGTAGAAGCCCAAACACGCAAGCTTATGCAGGTGTGTAGAATGCGAAATACTCCGGTTATCATTTTTGTAAACAAAATGGATCGCGAAGGACAGGATCCCTTCGATATATTAGAAGAATTAGAAAACGAGTTGCAAATTAGTACGCGCCCATTGAGCTGGCCCATCAACATGGGGGCACGTTTCAAAGGTGTTTTCTTACTACACAACCAGTCGCTCAATCTATTTGAGGCAGACAAAACAAAAAAAGCAGCGGATTATATCAATATAGATGATTTAGACGATGAGCGACTTGATACTATCATAGGTGAGGCAGATGCCACTCAACTGCGCGAGGATGTAGAGCTTATCAATGGAGTTTTTGAGCCTTTTGATAATGAGCTATATGCAGAGGGCCTTTTGGCTCCTGTATTCTTTGGGTCAGCATTGAATAACTTTGGCATACAAGAGATGTTGGACACCTTTGTGGAGATTGCTCCCAGTCCAAGACCACGGTCTACCGACGTTAGAGATATAGAGCCTTTGGAGCCTAAAATGACTGGATTTATTTTTAAGATACATGCCAATTTGGATCCCAATCATCGGGATAGAATTGCGTTCTTGAGAGTATGTTCAGGTACGTTCGAACGAAATAAATTTTATATTCACTCGCGGTTGGGAAAAAAAATGAGATTCAGTAATCCATATACATTCTTGGCAGATAGCAAAGAGGTAACTCAGTTTGCTTATCCCGGAGATGTTGTTGGTTTATACGATACAGGAAACTTTAAAATTGGGGATGGACTTACGGAAGGAGAGAAGTTAGAATTTAAAGGTATACCGAGTTTTAGCCCGGAGCTATTTCGAGAGGTGGTAAATATGGACCCTATGAAGAGTAAGCAACTGGAAAAAGGCTTAAATCAGCTTACCGATGAAGGTGTGGCACAACTATTCACGCAGCAACCGGGTAATCGCAAGATAATCGGGGTTGTAGGGGAACTGCAGTTTGAGGTAATTCAGTATCGATTAGAGCACGAGTACAATGCCAAGGCACGATTTGATGCGGTAAACTACCACAAAGCGTGTTGGATGACTGGAGACGAGGCTAAAATTAGAGAATTTATTAAGTATAAACCACAAGATGTAGTGCTCGATAAGGACGAGAATCTAGTTTACTTGGCACAAACAGCTTACTTACTACAGATGGCGAAGAGCAATAATCCAGGGATAGAATTTCACGAGACCAGTGAGTTCAAAGTTGGGTAAAGCCAAATAGTAGCCGAAGGTTAGCCTAGAGGCGTTTTAACAAAAATCCGGTCTCGAAAAAATAAACAAACAAGCCTGGCTGGAGGAAAATATCTAATGCATAAATGTATGTTAAGCTATCCCTTTACTAAACGAGTTCGGGTTGCAACTGAAGGTGGCATTGGATATGCTGATCAAGTCTGGGGTTTGGATGCTAGGTATATTTGGAATGCCGTTTTTAAAATGCAACTTACGCTTTAGATAAAGTACTAATAAACGTTTAGATTATTCTCGTGTACACCTACATAGTATTACCTAAACGTGAAACTCAAGTACTGGGTACTGCCATTTGCATTGACTCCTTCTATACGTACCTGTCCGCGATACGTTTCTAAATACGCAATAAAATCTGTAACACTGCCAAAGCTTTTGTTGTTTACCTTCACAAATATGAAGCCCTCCCCAATATTCATTTGCCGAATTTTTCCGTTGGTAATATTGGAAACTTTAATCCCAGATTCGATGCGGTACGTTTGTCGCTCAAGTTTAGATAGTTTCTCGAACTCTGCACCTAATAACTCACTTACTTCGCTTTCTTTAGTGAGTAGTTTGGTACTGCCTTCTTTGTTTACCAAGGTAATGTTAAACTGCTTGGGACGATTACTACGGACAATGCTTAACGTGGTAATATCCCCAGGCCTGAGATAAGCTAAGCGCTCATCAAAAGTTGATTTACTATCAATAGGGCTATTATCTATGGCTGTAATAACATCTCCAGCTACTATCTTGGTTTCCGTCTCATCATTTACTCCATTTACTCGTTTTACGAGCACACCTTGTGTTGCACCCAGTTTTTCACTCATATCCCCATCTATATCTACCACATCCAACCCCAAAAAGCCACGTTGAACTGCGCCATAGTTTTTTAAATCGTCAATGGTCTTGGCCACTATATTGCTTGGTATTGCAAATCCATAACCTACATAACTCCCAGTTTTACTTGCTATAGCAGTGTTTACACCTACCAAGTCTCCATTTAAATCTACGAGTGCTCCACCAGAGTTTCCGGGATTAATAGCGGCATCTGTTTGTATGAAGGACTCTATGGGGAACTGATTATTGACAATATTAATATTTCGGCCCTTCGCAGACACAATACCTGCAGTAACTGTACTGTTGAGATTGAATGGATTTCCAACAGCAAGCACCCATTGCCCAATTTGCACATCATCGCTATTGGTGAATCTAATGGGAGATAGGCCTGTGCTTTCTATTTTGAGCAGCGCTAGATCACTACTCGGATCTGCACCTACAAGTGTTGCTCGTACTGTTTTTTTTGTATCGCTTAGAACTACTTCAATTTTATCGGCACTTTGCACCACATGTTGATTCGTAATAATGTATCCGTCAGTACTTACAATGACTCCAGACCCTGTACTGGCGACTTTACCTATTCGACCAAAGGGATCAAAATCAAACCCCCAAAATGAGGTGCGTTGATACCGTTGAGATTCTGTTTTAATAAAAACCACGCTAGCTGTACTGTTCTTACTGGCAGCAATAAATCCCGTTTCTAAATTTTGTGCGTCTGAAGCGTTTACTTGACTGTACAAGTTGCCAATCAATGGTTCAGGTATGGTGATCGGAGTAGGGTTAAAAAAGGTGTTAAAGAAATAGGCTCCTGCGAACGAGGCGAATAAGGAAAGAACGGCTATTGAGATTATTCTTCTGTATGTCATACTTTAATAATGCAATAATACTACCAAAACGGAGAGTTATTATCTTCCTTTTACTGTAGCGTACACATAAATAGTGGTAAGCGGATTGATCGGATCGTTGCTGTAAATTTTTACGCGTTTCACTTGAGAGCCCTCCTTGTGCAAGGCATCATATTTAATACTTACTTCAATCTCTTCTCCTGGTTCCAGTATTCTTTTGGATGGATCTAACAACGTGCACGTACAATCAGACTGTATACGCTGTAATTTCAAGTCAGATTGACCGGTATTGGATAGCGTAACGGTCTTTGTCCTTAGCGCACCACTATACATTTCGCCCATTTCTACTGTCGCTGTATTCATGAATATTCGAGGTGCTTTGCGCACCTTTCTCTTGCTCATTTTAGAATAGTCTATCACCACATTAAGGCTGTAATCGATATCCTTGAAAGGAACAAACAAATCGTTGGTAATGAGCTTTATACTACCAAATAACGGACCTACTGTATCTATTTGTGTTAAATCTACATCAACTACTAAATACCCTTTGGTGTTCGGGGATAAGGTTAATGGTAAGTTCCTAAATTTCAGAAAACTTGATTTTTTGGATAGCTTTTGAAGGGTGATATCGTTATAGCCATCATTTAAAACTTTAAGCGTATCCGTGAATTTAGCCTTGCTTCGAATGTTACCCCAATCAAAAAAAGTTTTCTCCATTACTAAATATCCATATTGACCTTTATAGTACGTTTGGTTGGCATCTGCACTATACTGTGATTTTACATCCGCTTTAAATTCCAGTTCTACTTGGAAGCCATCCGTAAAATTACCGCGTAAATAGACTCGTTTGGTGGTAGGACCGAAGAAGCCAGCTGCATTGAAATCGGCGAACACTTTTGCAGATTCGCCTGGATATAACGTATCCTTGGTGATTCTGGCGTTTGTACATCCACAAGACCCATCTACGCCGCTGACATAAAGAGGATTGCTACTTCTATTGATAAAGGAGTAACTCGCCGTAAGTCCTACCTCGTTAGAGAAAACCGCTCCAAAATCATACGTTAGACTCTCAAAAACGAGATCCTTAATGGAAACCTGTGCCGTGCATAATTGGCTTAGTAAAGATATGATGAGGATGGCTGAAAATCGTATGTACATAAAAGTATTCAAATAAAATGACTTGATTTTTAGCATTTGTTATGATTAGATGAAATGTTCATAAAAAACGTTGCCCGAGTTTGAATAAGTATTCCTACTTTCGCTCGGTGAGCAATGAGTTACTAGGCGGCACCAATGATGGGTTTTCTGATCAGGAAAATGATATAGAGAAAGCGTTGCGTCCTATATCCTTTGACGACTTTGAAGGACAAGACAGGATACTCGATAATCTTAAAATATTTGTAGAAGCAGCAAACCAACGGGAAGAAGCACTCGACCATGTTTTGCTACACGGCCCTCCAGGACTAGGCAAAACAACATTGGCCAATATTATAGCCAATGAATTGCAAAGCAATATAAAGATAACCAGTGGCCCAGTATTAGAAAAACCGGGTGATCTCGCTGGTCTACTTACCAATTTAAGTGATGGTGATGTCTTATTCATCGACGAGATACACAGATTAAGTCCGGTCATAGAAGAATACTTGTATTCTGCTATGGAAGATTATAAAATAGATATTGTGCTGGATACGGGACCCAATGCCCGAAGTGTACAGATTGGAATTAGCCCATTCACACTTATTGGAGCAACCACCCGAAGTGGTTTACTAACTTCTCCCTTAAGAGCACGATTTGGCATTACCTGTAGGTTGGAGTACTATGATACAGATTTACTTGCCAGTATAATAGAACGTAGTAGTGGGATACTTCAGATGCCTATCAACCATAAAGCGTCTATCGAAATTGCGAGTAGGAGTAGAGGTACTCCACGAATTGCAAATGCATTGCTCCGAAGAACTAGAGATTTTGCACAAATAAAGGGAGATGGAACCATATCTTTAGACATAGCTCAAATAGCCCTCGATGCACTAAATGTAGATGCTCGCGGACTAGATGATATGGATAATCGTATACTGACTGCTATTATCGACAAATTCAAAGGCGGTCCTGTGGGTATTAATACGATTGCAACAGCCGTAAGCGAGGAAGCCGGTACCATAGAAGAAGTCTACGAACCTTTCTTGATAAAAGAGGGTTTTTTACAGCGGACTGCAAGAGGGCGAGAAGCTACCGAATTAGCGTACAAGCACCTCGGAAGAACCCCTGCGAAAGGGAATAATCCAGGATTATTTTAAAAAAAAGTGAGTAGCGTCAGTAGGCATACAGCGCTTATAAAGCAGATGGCTGCAGAACTCGGGTTTGATTTTTGTGGAATAAGCAAAGCAGAACAACTCACAGAAGACGCCAGGCACCTTGAAAGCTGGCTTCAAAATGGTTATCATGGAAAAATGAAGTGGATGGAAAATCACTTTGAAAAGCGGATAGATCCTACTCAACTCGTTCCTGGTGCTAAGTCGGTTATTTCATTACTCTACAATTACTCACCTCAAGAAAAATTTGATGATGCTGGAGTAAAAATATCCAAATATGCATATGGTCAAGATTATCATTTTGTTATAAAAGATAAGATGAAAACATTCATGTCTCGCATAGCCACGGATATTGGAGACGTAGAAGGGCGTGTATTTGTAGACTCAGCACCCGTGTTGGACAGAGCCTGGGCAGCAAAAGGAGGTCTAGGATGGATAGGCAAGCACAGTCTACTGATAACCAAACAGAAAGGAAGTTTTTATTTTATAGCTGAACTAATTGTAGATTTAGATTTGCTCACTGATGCACCTACTACAGATCACTGTGGTACGTGTACCGCGTGCATAGACGCTTGTCCTACTGATGCTATAGTAGCAGATAAGGTAGTAGACAGCACAAAGTGTATATCCTATCTCACGATTGAACTACGGGAGCAAATTCCTAGTCATTTTAAGGATAAAATGGAAGGTTGGGCCTTCGGTTGTGATATTTGCCAAGATATATGCCCTTGGAATAAGTTTACTACACCACACGTACAAGACAAGTTTAATGCTCATCCCGATCTTGGGCAGTTACACAGAAATGATTGGCAGGAACTGACTGAAGATGTATTTAAAGACGTGTTTAAGAAATCTGCCGTAAAACGGGCAGGATATATGAAACTAAAGGAAAACATAGCATTTGTGTCTTCTGAGGATTAAAACAATACATACACTACACCAATTAAGCCTAGACGGTTTAATTGGCTTGGTAATCACAAAAGGCACGTAAATTGTAAGAGATAAAGTATGAAAAGAGTTATTGCATGTATGATAATCATGGTTTTTTTTAGTGGTGCATTCGCCATGCAGCCGAATGATACCATCAATCCAAAGAGTTTCAATACTACGCTTTTTGAAAAACTTATATTCTCAAAAGTAAATGAGTACCGTAGCGAAAATGGATTGAAAAGACTTCGGCAAGATTCTGGGATATATAAAGTAGCTAAAGATCAAACCGACTTTCTTAAGAAAGAAAAACAACTGACGCATAATCAACCATCAGCAGGAAAAGCAACGCTTCAAAATAGAATGGAATACTACTTGGAACTAAACGGATATGCTGCGGGTGAGAACCTAGCCAGAACATTTATACTAAAGCCTGCCTACAACTATGATAGATCAGGTAAAAAGAGTGCGAGTATAGCTTCAACGTATACGGAAGCGGCAGAATATATGCTGAATGCTTGGAAACAAAGCAGCTTCCATAATATGAATATGTTGAGAGATCAGTATGAAATTTCTGCCATAGCTGTGTATTTCAATCCAAAAGACAATACTTTGACCGCTACACAAGTTTTTGCACATATAGATGACTGATAGGAGCTCTACATGAACATTAAAAAGGCCAATTTCAATTGATTGAAATTGGCCTTTTTATACTGTCTGTGGGTATACTATTAGTGATTATGCCCACCTGGTCCATGAACATGACCGTGCTCTATTTCTTCAGCAGTAGCTTCTCTAACTTCAGCTACTGAACCAGTAAAATGAAGATCTTTACCCGCTAATTGATGATTGAAATCCATAGTTACTTTATCTTCTCCTATCGCTTTCACTACGCCTACCATTGGTTGGCCGTCTTGGTTAGTAAGTTGCAACTGAGCTCCTTCAAAAACTTCTGTGCTCATGGTTCCATCTACAAGAAAGATCGCTTTGTCTAACTCAGCTATCGCATTTTCATTAAAATCACCATACCCTTCTTTGGAGGGAACTTCAAAATCATACTTTTCACCAGCAGTTAAACCTTCTAGTCTACTCTCAAAACCAGGGATCATCATGTTATGACCGTGCAAGTATGTAAGAGGAGCATCTCCTGATGCATCAATTTTTTGACCTTCTACAGTTAATTCGTAATTTACACCTACTACGGCATCTTTTCCTATTTTCATTGGTGCAAATTTAGAAGCCTTATTTTGGTTTCAAACCTATAGTGTAAATAATATCTTCGCAGCCGATGAAATACGTAAGACTATCAGCAGAAGAACTGCAAGAATTGGAAAAAGAATTTATTGACTTTTTGGTGGTAAATGGTATCACAGCAACGGATTGGGTAGCCATTAAAGAAAATGAACCGCTCAATGCGGACGAAATCATCAACCAGTTTAGTGACGTAGTGTGGGAGAGTATAATGAGGAGTACCAAGTACCTGAATAAGATAGAAAAGACTACTGCCTACTATTTTAAGTGCAATACGAATGATATCGCTCTGAAAAAGATAATCAAAGGAGACAATGGAGCTGAAATGTTTACTGCCTTAAAAGACTATAAAAAAGTAAGAGAAGAAGAGATGTTTGATATGATACAAAGTGGTTGTACCATCAGTGATGGAAACGACTACAATATGTTGAACTAGTTTTTTATCCGAGGGACTTCTTTACTCAATTTTTCTTTTAATTTCTCTACTGTGCCTGGTAGTATTTGCTTGGCTGTGTAGGTCACCTTATAAGTGAAGTAATCTATCTCATATTTCAAGTAGATTGAGCCATCACTCTTGTTCATAAAATAATTCCAGAAATCCTCATTGACATTCGCATACATATCCTTGTCTACTTTTAATTCTGGAGCGTACCAGTATTTTAAACTTAAGTACCTTCCTACACGATTAGAGTTGGGTGCTTCCTGTGCAGCGATAGCCAACTCTTTTAGCGTATAATTTAATATACTTACTTCCTCATTTTTCAATCGAATATCAGACACTTTCTGTATGTTCTTTGTATTTGCTTGATGTACATAAAGCGTGTCTGAATGCTTATACTTCTCGACTATTTCATTCTGATCCACATCTAAAAAGTAAATTTCAAAACCTTGTGAACCAGTGCCGTCATACCTACGTTGTAGATCGCCATTTTTAAAAACAGTGAGGTGCATCTCATTGCCATACAATGCTCTTTTATCCTCCTCAAAGGATGTATCAGAATTTTGCACTACATCCACATCATAAATTATAGTACCTCTAAATACTTTTACTTTTTCGCCCGTAGAAGTATGCACTGTTTTACAACCCACTGTTAGCAAGGCAGCAAAAACAAAGAACTTATTTATTCTTTTCATTGAATAGAGTGCGTAATTTTTCTTGCTGAGCTATCAATTTATTTTGATACCGGCTCTGCACTATATCAATTAAAATAAGTACACCAATAACGAAGTAAAAGGTCGTCTTACTCATTTTTTCTATTGGGTTTCCCAACAACTGGATATGAGCAAGCTCGCCTCCCTCTGATATTAGCATGATACCAACTATGAAAAGTATGAACAGTCCAAGAACCTCATAAAGTCTATTCTTCTGTAAAAAATCAGCTACTTTATCAGCAAGCCAAATCATAAGAATACCACCTATTATTATGGCCGTAGCCATGACTACAAATACATCTGTAAGTGCCATAGCACTCAGTATAGAGTCAAACGAAAACACTAAATTCATCAGTACAATCCAAGCGATCACAGAGCCAACAGACTTCTTGTCCTTATCACTGTTTCCGAGATTATTCTCCATAGGAGCCATCATGTGAAATATCTCTTTTACGGCAGTGTACAGTATAAAAACACCTCCAACAAGTACTATAATACTGTGTAGATTGAAATGTCCTTGTGCCACATTTTTAAAATCAAAACCAAAAAGTTCAATATTCACATATTCAATGAGGTTCACGAGTCCAAAGAGTAATCCAATACGAAGAATCACAGCAATGCCAATTCCTAATTTACGCACGTAACTTTGTTTTTCTTCCGGTGCTCGCTTGCTCTCTAATGAGATATACAGCAAGTTATCAAATCCGAGTACTGCTTGCAATACAACAAGCATAAAGAGTGCAGTTGCGTTTTCTAAAGTAAATAAATCTGTCAATTGGGTCGCGTTATAATCGCTTCATCAGCGAAACTGAATGTAAATATAGTAAAATTTAAAAAAAATTACTTCGGCACGTTTGCCAATATCTCTTTTAAAAACAACCAGAACTTTGCTGTAGACTTTATACTGCATCGCTCGTCTGGGCTATGCGCTCCTTTTATAGTTGGACCAAAGCTTATCATATCTAAACCAGGATACCGTTCTCCCAACAAACCGCATTCTAAACCTGCGTGTATTGCCATTACCTTGGGCTCTTCGTTATTAAATAGCTCTTTGTATTTGGCTACCAATACATCCAAAATAGCTGAGGTAGGGTTGGGTGCCCATCCCGGATAATCCCCTTTTTGGATTACATCGCAACCCATCAAACGAAATGGAGCAGCTATTGTATTGGCTACATCGTACTTACCACTTTCTAACGAGCTACGTTGAAGACTTTGAGTTATAAATTCTCCATCCTTGACGATGATACGAGCCAAAGAAGAAGAGGTCTCTACTAATCCTTCTATTGCTCTACTGTATTTAAACACACCATTATGACATGCATAAATAGCAGAAGTTATTTTTTTAGTATCTGCTAAGCTCATGGCTTGATTTGCCTGGGTAGTAGCCTCTATGTGTATGTTGAGGTTTGGATCTTGTATGAGAAACTCATCCTTTATCGTTTGTACCCTCCGCTCAAACTCTTCGAGATAGGCAGGGCTTGCCGCTACAGTAGCAAAACTCTCACGCGGTATTGCATTGCGAAGACTGCCGCCATTGATCTCTATAATCTGCAGATTATGATCCTCACAGCCGTACATCAAGCGATTCATTATCTTATTGGCATTTCCAAGCTCTTCGTTTATTTGGACACCACTATGTCCTCCATTTAAACCATTTACTGTGATCTTATAGGTTTTAGACTCATTTGCCAAAGGCACATGTTGGAACTTGTAAGTCGTATTGGTGTCAATACCACCTGCACATCCTATGCTAAACTCATCATCATCTTCTGTATCTAGATTAAGTAGAATAGTACCCTTTAAGATACCTTGTTCTAACTCCATAGCACCCGTCATGCCTGTTTCTTCATCTATTGTAAAAAGTGCTTCTATAGCTGGATGAGCAAAGTCATTAGAACTCAATACAGCCATTATAGCTGCTACACCCATACCATTATCGGCACCTAGCGTAGTACCATTTGCTCTCACCCAGTCACCATCTACATACATTTCTATTCCTTGTGTATCAAAATCAAAATCTGTTTCAGCATTTTTTTGATGCACCATATCCAAATGACTCTGTATGATTACCGTCTGTCTGTCTTGCATACCTGGGGTAGCTGCTTTCTTGATAATAACATTGCCAGCAGCATCTGTATAGGTTTTCAGTCCTAACTGAGCACCGAAATCTTGCATAAACTGGATAATACGCTCCTCCTTTTTACTAGGACGGGGCACTGCGTTTAGATCAGAAAAGTGATTCCAAACTACCTTTGGCTCTAGGTCTCTTACATTCATGTGGCGAAGGTAAGACTAACTATGACTAGCTAAGTAATACTTGATATGTTTTTTAAAATTACCGCTTGATAAGTAAATCACTATTGGATATATTGGTATCGTGCATTAGTCAAAAATCAATAATATTTTGGTATCCGTGTAACTTTCATAGTTTGTCTATCAGAATGCCATAAAAACATCTATATTCCGCCTTTAATTCAATCGTAAAAAATCAAATGAAAAAAATCACATTAATCGTTCTCGCATTGCTATCCTTTTCTATAGGTGGCTTTGCTCAATTCTACCATTTAGAAAGCGAAGGTTCTGTTGCCCCATTTAGTCGACAAGTATCTGGCACATATAACACTCTAATGGCTACCTCTGCTACAGCACAGACAGTCAATGAGGTTATGTCTAGCACTCAGACTATTCCCTGGAATTTTAGCTTTTATGGAGTATCATACAATAGCTACAAGGCAAGTGATAACGGATATATCACATTTGATGTCACTGGAGAGACATTGTCAAATTCTAACAATGTTGCTCTTCCAGACGTTTCTGCACCTAAAGCTGCCATCTTTGGTTTTTGGGATGATCTTAAGTCTCAATACGCAACAGCTATTGGAGGAGCTAATTCTTTAGTAATTAGTTATACCGTTGGTACAGCACCAAATAGACAGCATATTATCAAGTGGTTTCAATCTATGCCTGCTGGACTTGCTACCAATAATAAATACCTAATCTTTGCTATTTCTTTAAAAGAGCAAGGCGGTTTTGATGTAATACACGAGTCTACTGGTGGTACTGGTGCTTTCACAGAAACTGCTACCATTGGTTGTCAAAATGCTGACGGTACCGAAGGATACATGGCTAAGCCATTAAATGTAGCTTATCCTGCTGGACTTGATTTTGGAACACAAGACGATGACAAAGTATACGAGTTTATAGAAGGTGTACAACTCGCAAGAGACATAACCATAAAAGGTCTTGACATACCTGCTCAAGCAGTCCTTACTGCTGGTTCAGTTCCATTGAATGCGTTGGTAAGAAATCTTGGTAGTGAGACAATAACTTCGCTAGATTTAACCTACTCTATCGACGGAGGAGCTGCAATAACAGATAATGTTACCACTAGTATTGCACCAGGAGCCATTGTTTCTGTTGCTCAGTCTACTACTTGGACTCCTGCCACTGCAAGAACTTATACGGTCACTATCACAGCTTCTAATCCGAATGGAGAAGTCGATGAGAACCTGGCAAACAACAATGCTGTAGATCAAGATATTACAGTATTAGCTGAAGCGGTACAACGTGTTCCGTTATATGAAATATTCACATCTTCTACTTGCGGACCGTGTACCCCAGGTAATGCTAACTTCCATGGTATTGTAGATGGTGCTCGTGAAGAAGAGTGTACGTACATCAAATACCAGCAAAACTTCCCAGGATCTGGTGATCCTTATGCATCATCTCAATCAGTAGCCAGAAGGTCATACTACGGCGTTAATTCAATTCCACGTATGGAAATTGATGGTGAGTGGGATGGAAATGCCAATGGATTCACTTCTAGTCTCCACGATGACGCTTTGGGCGTTTTTAGTATTGTTGATATAAATGCAACTTTTGACAAATGGGGACAATCAGTAGTGACTACTGTAAATATTGATCCACTTGCAGACATTAGTAATGTAAGTATATATGCTGCTGTTTTTGAAATATTCAATGAGAACAATATCAAGTCAAATGGAGAGACTGAATTCTTACAAGTTTTTAAACGATTTATGTCTCCAGTTAATGGAGAATCTGTGAACTTAGTTTCAGGTACTGCAACTACTAAATCGTATCAAGTCGATTTTAAAGGTGAGTACGAACTTGCTGCTGATGGACAATCTGCCAATTGGGTTAACATCAATACAAATCATGATATAGAAGACTTTAGTAGTTTAAAAGTTCTTGTTTGGGTACAAGATAATGCAACTAAAAAAGTATTGCAATCTTCCTATGCACAAGAAACAAAACTAGGAGTAAAAGATGTTGCTAGCACCATCAATGCTTCCGTTTCTCCGAATCCTACAAACGGAGTAACCAATGTATCTCTTAGTCTCTCTAGAAATTCAGATGTTAATGTTTCTCTTACAAACGCTATGGGTCAAGTAGTAAATTCATACACATTCAATAATGTGGATGGAGGTAATAACACACTTACACTTAATTTAAGCGATTACTCTGAAGGAGTATACTTTTTCAATATCACAACGGATGAGGGATCAACTACTCAAAAGGTGATTCTGACCAACTAAGATATCACATATTATCTTGAAAAAAGAGGCATACTTGGTATGCCTCTTTTTTATTGCCTTAGATTTGTGGTGTGTTTATATCCGGATTTACTTTTATACGCAATGCTGTAAAGCTTGATTACCCTGTAAAGGAAGCTATATTGTCTGTCCTACCTCTAGTAGACGAGATGGTGGTAGCCGTAGGCCAAAGTGAAGACACAACCCGTGAACTTATAGCCTCATTAGGTCCCAAGATACGTATTGTAGATACCGTTTGGGATGACTCGCTAAGAGAAGGAGGTAAAGTGCTTGCCGTGGAAACCAACAAAGCATTTGAGGCTGTAAGCAAACAAGCCGATTGGTGTTTTTATATACAAGGAGACGAGTGTGTACATGAGAAGTACCACGCGGAGATACGAGATCAAATGTCTCGTTACAAAGAAGATAACGAAGTGGACGGATTACTATTTCACTATGCTCACTTTTACGGGAGCTATGACTATTTAGGCGATAGCCGCACGTGGTACCGCAAGGAAATTCGCATTATCAAAAACGACAAATCCATCAGTAGTTATCGCGATGCTCAAGGATTTAGAAAGGATGGCAAAAAACTCCATGTAAAAGCCATACAGGCAGATATATACCACTACGGCTGGGTAAGACACCCAAAATATCAGATGGCTAAGCTGCGTGAAGCAAATAAACTCTGGCACGACGATACGTACATAGACCAAAAGTTTGATGCGAGTAAGGATTTTGATTATTCTGAAATAGACTCCATCAAGCCTTTTGAAGGTACACACCCCGCAGTTATGCAAGAAAGGATTGCTGAAATGAATTGGAGTTTTGATAAAAACCCTAAGGCTAAAACCTTTGGTTTAAAATTGAAAATACTTTACGGTATAGAGAAACTTACCGGATGGCGAGTGGGAGAGTACCGCAACTACAAAGTGGTGTAACTTATGTTTTAATATACTTTATCACCTCCTCGTATACTGTTCGCCAACCACGCCATCGTCCGTCTTTGCTGAGACTATCATTGTGCCACAGACTCACGTAATTGCCATTCACTGCTTTTACTTTATCTACGAGCTTACAAAGCGTTATTATCGCTTCCTTTTCATTCTGTCCCATATAATGCATAGGTGTAATGTCCATAGCACAGAAGGGGACAAGACAAAGATTTGACACCTTATTGCCCCTGAAATCAAACCAAAAAAACGGACTCGCTATTCCGGCCCTAAAGCCCACGTGTGTAGAGTATCCCATGGTGTGGTCTACTTGAATGCCATTCGCAACAAGGGCGTCATAGGTATTGGGCATTTGGTGCATTAAAAAATGCTGTCTACTTGTGGTAGGGCTATTACCTACAATATCGGTCAAACGTGCTATCTCGATAGCCACCCTCTCTGGACTAGCGTTACTGGCATACGACGGATGTACACCGACGTTTGATTCAGGTATAGCTTGTAGTTCAGTGATCAGTTTTCTAAATGCTTTTTTGGTATGCGACGAGTTTTTATCATACTTACCGTGGTCTCCAAGTAAAACAAAATAGTGGCAATCTACATCGTACTTTTTGTGTAAAGCGTGTTGCCACCCAAAAGTTTCAAAAGGATCCGGTGCACTACCCAGAAGTACCTGTAGTCTTTCTTTTACATCTGTCCACTTACCGTTAAGCAGGTCTTTGCAAGCTCCCAAGGTGTTTCTCACAAAACCTTTGTTCTTGTATTTCCACGCTTGATCTATGTCGATAGTGGATAGGTAAGAGAAAGTTGGCTGTGTTAAGACTAACTCAGGATTATTTTCTAAGAGTAACCTCTCTAAAACTATAGCCCACTGATTTACCAAAGGCTCGTCTAGTAGGTTGTTCTGAGTTAATACACTAGCTTCTGCGGGAAAGCGATCATGAGCGTCTGCTTCATACGGCAACCACTCCTCATAGCGAGACACAAGATAGAATGCCGCTGAGAAAATATCAAAGGGAATAGCCCCGTCTCCTGTATGAAAAAAACCATGAGTGCCTCCCCAACACTTAAATTCAATCTGCTCTTGTAAACTCTCTCTAAGAGATGTCTCCGAGAGTAACCCATGCGGTATACAACTTAGCGTAGCAGATAATTCAGTGGAATAATTCAGATGAGCATTTACTGCGGATTCTACATAAACATATGTACTGCCAAGTAATTGCTCAAAAAAAAGACTGAAAATGTATTCGTGCCTAGGAGTAGGGTCTGTACAATATATTTTTACAGGTACTGACAATAGATTTTTTCTAAAACTGCTGCAAGTTTACGGTCTTTGTTTGTAACAGTGTTCCCTTCGTCGTGTGTAGTCAGTTTTATCTGTACTTTGTTGTATACATTACTCCACTCTGGATGGTGACTTGCTTTTTCTATAGCAGGTGTGCACTCCTGCATATATCGCATAGCGGTCTCAAAGTTTTCAAACGTTAAATTTGCGATTAAGGCGTTATTTTCTTCTTTCCACATTATCGTATGATTTTAAGGCTATAGAACTCTCCGTCTATCTCTACTGTTACTAAGTAAAGTCCAGTATTGAAGTCTGTAGGGGAGAGGCTTAAAGTGTTATTTATGACACTAAGTAATTTTTGTCCGCTAGCTGTGTATAGTGTAAACAGCGCATCTTTGGGAGTTACTACTTTTAGCTCGGCATACCCTCGGGCAAAACCCAATTGATCCAATACATAGATTTCTTCTTGCCCATGTATAGTCTTAACATTAGCACCACGTTGCACAAAACCGGCATCTACAAAACATTGCTTTAGTGGTGAATAATACCTACCATCAAAATCCATGCTGTCAATATCTAAAATCACTTGAGCCATTTGGGCCATCGTAGTATTGGGGCCTTGGTAATAAAAATGTTCTAGTAATAAGCTATCCATAGCTTCGCGGCCAATAAAGTCGTGTGCACACATCAATGCACTACTCCACATATCTCTGTCGCCATCTTTACTCCTTTTTAGGTCTTGTGGATATACTCTATTGGTGTTTAGTGGTATACCACTCCACGTCTCATTACCATCCCAAGAAAAGACTTTATCTGGCGTATTATCGTTTATACTACGGCTATATGCCTTCGCAAAATAATCGCAAGACCCTTCTTCCATTGCTTCTCTTTCTATACCTACGGTATTATCTGGAGAGGCTAATTCACTTAGTGAATGTGTAAACTCGTGTACCACCACTTCGCCATCTTCGGCGTCATCTATACCACCCTCACCAAACTGCAGTAAGTGACTAGACGGCGTATAACTGCTGTTGTCCAAATTGTTAAATGCATGGACATCCACTACTAATGTATCGGTTAAATCGTCGTAACCTAGTCTATTTACATATTCTCCCAAGGTATTGATGTGGTAGTAGACATTGAGGTACTCAAATGCATCTATATCTCGTGTGTACATCAGGCTATCTTTAGTAGCATAGTAGAATGTATCTACTGGTAAACTTACATCTTCAAAATACAGAAATTCTGATTCCAGAAAGAAAGAGTCGTTATCAAATTTTGCTAGCACTTCTTTCCATACCAACTGACTATCTAGGGTGCTGTTGGTTTGGTCGTCTGCATCTATAAAGTCGCCTCCATACGGTTTGCCAGATGAATTTATGGGGTTTACCATGAATACTTTTACGAAAATACTGGTATCTCGTTTAATGTACTTCTGTATATCTTTCTCGAAGAGTACATGTCCGTCTTCTCGCACCCATTGTATGATTGGGTGTCTTTCATCCAACACTTCGATTCTATGTGCGGCTTGCAACTCTCCATTGTATGGTATAAGATGGTCTCCTTGGTAGTGTGTATTGGATAATGGAGCATAACTTAAAAAACTTTGAACTACATGAGTGCCGTTTTTTTTCATATGCACTGTTACTCCATGGTTATTAACAACCTTGCCATCTACCAATTGCACAAAAGTATAATGGGAAGCAAAAGGGCTTTCAACTAGATAGGACTGACGCAGTGTTGTGTGCTCAGGTAAAGCAATAGTATTTAATATTTGCTGCACAGGGCTTTGGGCTTGGAACACATTGCTTTGCGCAGTTGTAGCAACCGATATAAATAGGCTTATCACTAGCAATATTCGGTGAACATATGTCATTTTGTTTCGTCTCAAACTATTAGCAAACTACTAAGGTAAGAATTTTCTTTAGTTCACGGCGTAAGTCGGCAGTCATACTTGTACGACATGATATTTCAAATTGACCATCGGCATTTGTCACAAAAGATACTTCTTTCTGCCTTGCTAGAAAATTATACAGTCTATACGACTCTGTGGGGTGTATTTTACAGATGGTAATGTCTTCAATTACCAGTGTTTTAATAACAGCATCATCGATACATATTTGTGCAGCACCACCATATGATTCTATTAAACCAGGTATCCCAAGTTTTTTGCCTCCATAGTAACGAACTACAGCACAACCCACGTAGGTAATTTTGGCGCTTAGTATAGCGTTCAAAATAGGTCTACCGCTACTGTTGCTTGGTTCCCCGTCATCACTGCATCGTTGATACTCCCGCTCTGTGCCGATCACACAGCCCGAGCATACGTGTGTCGCATCTGCAAATTTTTCTTTGTACTCCTTTATTCTCTCATCAAAATCTGAAGCGCTCTTTACCGGAAACAGATATCCATAGAACTTACTTCCACTCGCTTTATACTCACTGGTATATAGCGTAGATATGCCGTTGTATGTATCAGCTAGCATATGCAATAGTGGCTATAGATAATACCGCTAGGAGCAGCCCCCATTGGTTCTTTGGTTCTAATTTTTCTTTAAAAATAAGTACCGATAATAACGTACTTAACAGTACGACACCCACATTGTTTACACCAAAAACAAATGCACTTTTAACACTAAATCCTTCTATTGCACTTAGCAAAAAAAAGATAGAAAAGTAATTGGGTATGCCTAAACCAACACCGGCTTTTATACTTTTCCATTGCCAACTACTGAACTTGGCCCTCTCTTTGACGAGATAAATAAGCACCCCAGCTATGAATGCCCCTAGAAAAATAGAATACGAAATAGCACTAAGCGGCACATCTAGACCATAGGCCGTTTGCAAGACTTTCAAACTAGTGTCGATCAGACCTCCTCCTATAAACACAATTATAGGAAGCACTAAATAGCGCTTATCAATCGTAAACTTCTTTTTTACGGTAATAAAATAGATGCTGAGAATAGAAAGTACTAGCCCAAAAACAAAAAGAAGAGTGATTTCTTCTTTAGCATAGAAAAAAGCAAATAGGATAGGAATGACCACACTCATCTTCCCACTTACTGCAGTAACACTAATACCAAGCTTCTCTGTGGTGAGCGCCATCGAAAAGAAAATAGCGATAAACAAAAAACCCAAAAGCAAGCAATATGTAAACCAAGGCTGACCGATATAAGTAAAAACATCTCGGTTAGTGGATAGACTAATGCCCAGCACAAAACATACCAGATAGTTGACTATAATGGCTTGAAATTTATTGACATTATACTCCTTAAACCATCTGAAAATTAAATTGATAAACGTGCTAAATGCTATGCTTAATAGGAGAAAGGTAATGGCCATTATTTTGCTGTAAAGTATTTAATAGTATCGTTTCCGTTTATTTTTTCATTCTTACTAGGTATGCCTACCCAAGGTGCTTTTATTCCTGTGTCCCAGTCCTTGTTAGATTTTAAGATTATCGCCTCATCCCATGCCTTGTTTTCGATAAAAGAGGTTAAAACCTGCTTGCCCCCTTCAACCAATACGCTATGTATATTTCGGGAGTACATATCTGCAAGTACACTAGTAAGTGTCATATCTTTTAGCCGTATCAACTCATAGTTTTCTGTTTTTTCGCTTCTTACCGTAGTGTATATTAGCGTGTTTCCCGTTGAGAAGGCTTTTGCATTTAGATCTACATTTAGCGTTTTCGAAAGCACAATTTTAGTTGGATTATTTCCATCAACACCCCGCACATCAAGCTTTGGGTTATCTCGGTTTATAGTGCTCGCCCCAACCAAGATCGCTTGATGTGTAGCCCTTAAATTATGTACCAATGAGCCATTTACATCATCACTTATTTGTGGAGACTGGTTAGTTCCTTCTAGGCGAGCCATGTAGCCATTCTTTGTTTCTGCCCATTTGAGGGTGACATATGGCTGCTGAGTCGTGTGTGCTTTAATGAATTTTTTATTTAGAGCGGCGCATTCATCTTGGAGCACGCCCACTTTTACCGTTATTCCTGCGTCACGAAGTTTTTGAATCCCCTGACCAGAAACTTTTGTATGCGGATCTAACATACCTATGACAACGCGCTTGGGGTTCTTCTCGAGTATAAGGTCTGCACACGGAGGAGTTTTACCGTAATGGGAGCAAGGCTCTAGATTCACATAGACTTCACATTCGGCAATATTAACATCAGATGCTACTTTATTAAACGCATTTACCTCGGCATGTGGTTTCCCAAATTGCTCGTGGTATCCCTCAGCTATAACCTTGTTATTATGAACGATAACACAACCAACCATTGGGTTAGGTGCTGTATAAAGCTCGCCATACTGGGCTATTTCTAAGCATCGCTTCATATACTTATTTTCTTGCACGCTGCGAAACTAATGTTAATATCATACATTCCTTAGCTGTAAATTTGCACCATGCAACTTGGACTCATAAAAGCACTCTATACCGATCAACTTACCAAAGTCTATAACTACAGCGAAGCTGAAAACCTTTTTTATATCACTTTGCAGTGGTTAGAGAAAAAATCGAAGACTGCGGTTATACTGGGCCAAGATACACTGTTGGTGGACACCTACCAACTGGTCTTAGAAGAGCTTTTGTTAGGTAAGCCTATACAATACCTTACCCACGAAGCTCCATTTTACGGACTATCCCTCTATGTAGATGAGCGTGTGCTTATTCCTCGACCAGAAACGGAGCAACTTGTGCATTGGATTATTCACGATAATCCTGAATTTAATGGCAGTGTAATGGATATAGGCACAGGTAGCGGTTGTATACCTGTAGCATTGGCCAAACATTGGCCTGAGGCTATCCTAAGCGGATGTGACATAAGCACAGATGCACTTGTAGTAGCAGAGAAAAACGCTAAAGACCAAGAGGTAGATGTCACCTTTATTCAGAAAGACATTCTGAGCCAAGAACTGGACGACTATGACATCATCATAAGTAACCCACCATACATTGGTAAGAGTGAAATGCATGATATGCACCAAAACGTACTGAATAATGAACCACATTTGGCTTTATTTGTATCAGATAGTGATCCGCTTATTTTTTACAAGAGAATATTGCAACTCGCTAAGCAACAAAAAACTACGTGCTACTTTGAAACAAGCGAATTGTATAGAGACGAGTTAGATTTGTGGCTAGATACTGAGAACTTGGATTACATATGGCAGTTGGATTTTCAAAAAAAAAATAGGATGCTAAAGGTTCGTTTCTAAAGCCAAATCATTTACTCCTCAGTTATCCCCATTTATCCGCAATAATTGTGGGTATTTTCGTATCATAATAGCCTCAGCATTGGCCATTTGCTTATAGATTGCACACATTAAAACTAACCTGAAATAGATGAATTCGGAAAACGAGAAAATAATCCCAATTAATATTGAAGAAGAAATGAAAACTGCGTACATCGATTACTCGATGTCCGTTATTGTTTCGCGTGCTCTTCCAGATGTAAGAGATGGTCTGAAGCCAGTACATCGTCGTGTACTCTACGGTATGACGGAACTTGGACTAGCTAGTAATAGACCATATAAAAAATCTGCAAGAATAGTAGGAGAGGTCCTTGGTAAGTATCACCCACACGGCGATACATCTGTTTATGATACGATGGTGCGTATGGCACAGAGTTGGAGCCTACGCTACCCTATGGTCGATGGCCAAGGTAACTTTGGTAGTATAGATGGTGATCCGCCAGCTGCAATGAGGTACACGGAAGCAAGAATGAGAAAACTTGCTGAGGAGATGCTCGCTGACATAGACAAAGATACAGTTGATTATAGACCCAATTTTGATGATAGTCTAAGCGAGCCTACAGTGTTACCTGCACGCATACCGAACTTATTGGTAAATGGTGCCTCAGGTATTGCCGTAGGTATGGCAACCAACATGGCACCGCATAATCTAAGCGAGTGTATCGATGGAACTATCGCATATATAGACAATAATGATATTGATGTAGAAGGACTTATGGAGCACGTGAAGGCTCCTGATTTTCCTACAGGCGGTATTATATACGGTACCGAAGGTGTAAAATCTGCTTTCGAAACGGGTAGGGGCCGTATCGTAATGCGTGGTAAAGCTGAGTTTGATGTCAACAAAAATGGTAGAGAGCAAATTGTAATTACAGAAGTTCCTTACCAGGTGAGTCCATCACAAATCATTGTGAAGGCTGTGGATCTCGTAAATGATAAGGTAATAGAGGGAATAAGCGAAGTAAGGGATGAGAGTGGCCGTCAAGGACTACGTATTGTCTTTGACCTGAAACGTGACGCAATACCTAATATTGTCCTCAATAAACTATATAAATACACGCCACTTCAAACGAGTTTTAGTGTAAATAACATCGCCCTTGTTAAAGGAAGGCCGGAGATGCTAAATCTTCGCGATATGATACATCACTATGTAGAACACCGCCATGAGGTAGTGATTCGTAGAACAGAGTATCTACTAAAAGAGGCTCAGAAACGTGCTCATATACTAGAAGGCCTTATCATAGCACTGGATAATCTAGATGCTGTAATAAAACTCATACGAGCGTCTAAGAATGGTGAGGATGCCCGAAATGGGTTAATGAAAGAATTTAAACTTTCTGAAATACAAGCGAAAGCCATACTGGACATGCGCCTACAGAAACTTACGGGTCTGGAAATTGACAAGGTAAGAGCAGAGTACGCAGAATTGATGGCAACTATCGCTGACTTAAACGATATTTTAGGAGATGAAGCTCGTAGAATGCAAATCATCAAAGATGAACTTTTGGAGATGAAAGAGAAGTACGGAGATGAGCGTAGAACAGCCATAGAGTTTGATGCCGGAGAAATAAACATAGAAGACCTTATAGCTAATGAGGAGATGGTAGTAACAATCTCTAGCATGGGCTATATAAAGCGCACACCGCTTACTGAGTATAAGTCTCAGTCTAGGGGAGGAGTTGGCAACAAGGGTGTAAAGCACAGAGATAAAGATTATGTAGAAAATCTCTTTGTTACCATGACGCACAATTACATCTTACTATTTACAGACCAAGGAAGATGCTTCTGGATGAAGGTATACGAAATCCCAGTTGGAAGCAAAGTGTCTCAAGGTAGAGCGATACAAAACCTAATTAATATACCAAATGATGATAGTGTAAGGGCATTTGTAGCCACAGGAAACCTCAAGGATGAGGAATATGTGAACAATAATTTTATCGTGATGTGTACTAAAAACGGTACAATTAAGAAAACATCGCTTGAGCAATACTCTAGACCAAGAACAAATGGAATTAACGCCATTACGGTGAAGGACGGAGATAGACTATTAGAAGCTAAACTCACAGACGGAACCGCAGAAATACTGCTGGCAAAGAAGAGTGGTAAAGCTATACGATTCAATGAAGAAAACGTAAGACCGATGGGTAGAACAGCCTCTGGAGTAAGAGGAGTAAGGCTAGAGAATGAGCAAGATGAAGTCATTGGAATGGTTTGTGTAAACTCCGATATGGAAGACACTACTATTATGGTAGTATCGGAAAAAGGATATGGGAAACGAACTGATATTGATGATTATAGAATCACCGGTAGAGGAGGTAAAGGAGTAAAGACTCTGAGTGTTACTGAAAAAACGGGTGCACTTATCTCCATGAAGGATGTTACCAATGAAAATGATCTGATGATCATAACCAAACTAGGCATTACCATCCGTATGAAGATGGAAGATATACGCGTAATGGGAAGAGCCACCCAAGGAGTTAGGCTCATAAAAGTAAGAGACAAAGACGATATAGCATCTGTGGCAAAAGTGCCTAAAGTAGACGATGAAGAATTTGATGAAAATGAATCTGAAGATACGCAGATAGATGCTAACACAAGTAGTGAAGAGAATAATACAAATACAGAAGAAAATGAAGATTAAATTTAGTTATATACTCGTGCTAACAGTTCTATTTTCGGGGTTAAACACAATGGCCCAGAAGTTTAGTGTTGAATCCATGAAAATGGAATTGGATCCGGCAAAACCCGACGGCGACCGAAATTTTGATGACCTAGTTAAATGGGCAGAAGAGACTGCAGTGCATCCAAAAACATCCAATGATCCTAAAATGTGGTACTACAGAGGACTTACTTTCTTGAAGGTATCTGCACTAGAAAATGAGTTGAGTGAAAAATATCCTAATGCTATGGACTTAGCACTGGAAGGATTTACCAATGCAATAAAAACGGATATCAAAAACAAGGTAACCAAACTCGCAGAAGGGAATTTGCTTAATGTCGTTATTGGATTTTATAATCAAGGTTATGTAGCCTATAATACGAAAGACTATGCTACAGCATATGCTGCATTTGAAAAAGCATTGCCACTCATGAAGTACGATACAGATAACCAACTTAGGCGCAATAACTTAACATCTGAGGTATTGGAGCAAATGATGGCGTATAGTGCTATGAACAATGGTGAGGATGAAAAAGCAATAAAAGCGTTAAACAACCTTGTAAACAACGGAAGTTCTGACCCAACTATATTTACAAATCTTGCAAACTTGCAGATGAAACTAGGAGATACCACCCAAGCATTGGCTACCATTACTGAAGGCAAAGAACTAAATGAAGGGAATGCTGACCTTACAAATCTAGAATTGAATACCTACCTAAGGCTAGGGAGAAGTAAGGAGTTGATAGAAAAGTTGAACGCAGCCATAGAAACGGACCCAGAAAACACCTTATACTATCAGGCTAGAGGAGACGCTTTTGAGCGTTTCGGTGATACGGAAAAAGCCCTGGCAGACTATGCAAAATGTATAGAACTGAATCCTGAATATTACGATGCATATTATAATAGAGGTGCATTGTATCTAAATAAAGTAAGAGTAATTGTAGAGGAGCTTGATGGTGAGTATAAACCAAGTATTATACAGGCAAAGGAAGTAGAAATAAACCAGTGGTATGTAAAGGCAATTGCTGAGTTTGAAACAGTTTTTGAAGGTAACGATGATATGCCTATGGATGAAAAAGTGCTGTTAGCTGGTACAATGAAGAAAATTTATGCTCGACTAGAGAAAATGGACAAGTATGCTGAGATGAAGGCATTTGTAGAAGCCAATAAATAAGAGTACAAGAGAGGGAGTATTCACCATACTCTCTTTTCTTTTCAATCGACTAGTTAACATAATATAAATTATAGGCGAAATGCAACTGATTTGCTTATACATACTATTCAACTAATTTTGTCCTATGTCAAAATCACCAGTTCTAACCCAAGTTAACGTCTTCAAAATAATCAGTTACTTAGAGGGTATATCGTACTTAATACTCCTTTTCATAGGTGTTCCTATGAAGTACATTGCAGGTGATCCAAGTATCGTAAAAGCCATCGGAATGCCTCACGGCGTACTATTTATTGTCTATATTTTCATGGCTATCGTTGTTCGCCAAAAATTAAAATGGAATACACTGTCATTTATTATTGTTTTAATTGCCTCAGTTATACCCTTTGGAACATTTTACGTAGATAAAAAATATTTATAATCCGCTGTAATTTTGCAGATCAATTCGTCTTAAAGAACTGGTCTTTCAGCTAATATTAAAAAAATATAAAATTACAACAACACTCATTCAATGGTGGGCTATTTTGGTTTAAATTTGACGTTCAATGGCAATTTTAGAAGGACTAATACTTGGCTTACTCACTGCATTTCTTTTAGGACCGGTATTTTTTACTCTTCTTAAAAATGCCATACACCATGGTAGGAATGCGGGTATTGCTACTGCTTTGGGTATAATAGCAAGCGATATAATCGTTATAAGTATTTGCTTTCTTGCTACAGCCTCACTCCTAGATTCCATCAAAACAGAACCTCTAGTCAAACTAATAGGTGCTTCTATTTTACTATTTATGGGTATTCGCTTTGTTTTTTGGCCATCACCAAACCTAGCTAATAATACCAAAACCACCCAAAAAGGATATCTGGGCTATTTTGTTCAAGGTTTCTTAGTCAATGGAGTAAATCCCTTTGTGTTTGTTGTATGGATAGGATATATCACCATAGGAAAGAACAGTTATAGTGGAAATCAACTTATTCTATTTTTAGCTTTCATTCTAGTCGGCATATTGGTAACAGACGTTCTTAAGTCTTTTTTAGCTCACCGTATTAGACCATATCTCAAGCCTGTTTACCTCAAAAAAGCATATCAGGTCATTGGTATTATAATCGTCGGATTTGCTATGCGGCTTATTGCGATGGCATTCGTATAAAATGCCGTAGCATAACACATCACCATATGATGCATAGCGTTACCCCATAGGTGCGCAGCAACCACACGAGGGGGCACTTACTTACCCCAAACTCTATACCAAAGTGTGTTGAGAATTTCACTCATTAATGCGCGGTTTCCTTTGGGTCGTTTTTCTTCTACTTCCAATATTCCTTCATCTGATCTAATTAGCTTATATCCAAAAGTATAGGTTGGCTTATCTCCCATATACACGGGACCATATCGAGCGTCACTGTATACCAAGGTGTCCGGATTATCATTGTTAATTACGTACCATCCCTTAGAAATATGCATTAGTCTAGCCAATACTTCTTCGTCTTTGTATTTTTCTACAAGCTTATGGTTATTCCTAATAACCTGAAAATCAACATTTTTGTCTGAATCAAATATAGAGAATAGACCAGAATAGAGAACAGTATCTCCATCGGCAGTGGCACTCCATAAGAATGTATTCATCGGTGTAGGTACTGTAGTAAGTCTTGTGTATTCTATCTCTTCGGCAGCAAGGCTATCTTCAAACACTTGATATGTGTACCATTTTGCTCCGAGAGACCATACCATGTACAAGCTACTTATAGCTATACCTGTCCAATTGAGTATTTTTCTCGTGCGAGATCGTCTGTTGTAGCACATAGCTACAAGGACAAGAAGTAGAAACGGCAAAGTATATAGCGGATCGATAACAAAAATATTATTCCACGCTAATTTATAGGGAAGCGGCCAGAGAAGTTGTGTTCCCCAGGTGGTGTGGCAGTCTAGTAAAGGATGTGTTATCAGACTCCAAAAAAAGAGTTGTGTCCATTCCCACCGCGTAACGCGAGTCGGCTTATCTCTATTTTGAATAATAAAAAACAAGCATATTAAATAAGCTAAAGATAATACTCCAATAACCCATATATTTCCCGCACGTATGGCAGGATATGCGAGGATAATACCAACCAATATGGCTAACGTAATTTTCTCTTTCTTGACTACTAACCATGCCAATATGGGCGCTAAGATTATGCTAAATAGAATACTATGCGAAAATCCTCTATGCAATTCATTTGCCGTAAGAGCATCGAATAAAAATGACTGATACACATCTAAATCGGGTATTGTGCCTGCTAAGGCACCCCACAACATCGCCTTATTTCCAATTTTTTTACCAAGGACAGTTTCTCCTACGGCGGCACCTAATACAATCTGTGTTAGTGAATCCATTTATTTGTGTCGTAATATTCTAATTTGAATGGCCTTCTCTGATTGAATTTGCTCGGTTTTAGATGTTGAATAAATGGTCTGAGAAGTGCATTACTCAACTTGTTTCGGTGTTTGGCATAGAACTTCATTTCTACTGGCTGAGCCCCTACTCCACTTTTAATCTCCTCGGCAGTTCTTCCTATTCTAACGTATTGAACGCCCTTATCAATTCCATGTTTTACGAAATCATATAGCATTCTTTGATACACCGCAAAGTCTTGATTGTAATCGTAATTTAATCCAATAAAATTGCCATCAAGAGCATCATTGAGCAACGTCGCAGTACTAAATCCAATCAGCTTTTGGTCCAAGTAATATCCCCTGAAAAAGAAATTGTCTCCCAACGATTTTTTCATGGCAAATAATGTACTACCATTTAACCGGCCAAAGCTAAAATTCGCTTTATCTACAATAGTGTTGTACAACTCATCTACCTGGTGTATGCTTTGGTCATCAGGGTCACCGTCAAAATCTATACAATCTAAACGCGTTGACTTACGAAGTACCTGAGTAGCTTTTGTTCTAAATTTAGAATTCATTGCTGCTAAATAGTCTTCAAATGATTTCCAAGATTCATCCAGTCTTAAAACCATATTCACGTCTATATTTACCTCACTAAAGCCACTTTCTTTGAATTTATTTGATCCCTTGATCGTTGCTGACCAAAACTCTTTAATCAGTGTTATAGCGATTTTATTCCCTTCTTTTTTTTCGCGTAAGTGTATTTCACCTAATGCTTTATTTACTGAATCACATGCGGTGTCCCAGTGCACATTCGGTGAAAAAAGAAAGCCGTTCTCTCCTGTAGCAAATGCATTTCCACAGATCAATAGCTTCATATCTATGGAATTGATTAGGTTCTCTGGCAGCACGCCTCCCACCCGTTCAGAAAGGGCTTTTACATTAATCTCATTTGGCGTAATGGGGATAATTTGGCAGTACGCTACCCCAACAAGATCCCTATCTATAGAGAAAAATTGAATGTAGTGGAATCGGGTATGTTCCAACCCTTCTTCTAATGCTTGTAAATAATTTCTGGTGAGATATACATTTTTGTCTCCAACAATTCTATCCCAATCACTACTTACTTGATGTATACTCGTGCAAAAAAGAGTACTACTATGGTCTACGGTACGCTGTACCGCTTTCTGTATTATAGTCAAGTTTTATTTTTTTAGTAACTTCTGTATATGACTATCTAAAACACCGAAGATCTTGTCTTTGTTTTCAGTCACATCATATACAACCTTTAGGTTTTGATCTATAACCAATACTTGTGGAAAGTGCTTTGTTAGACCTGTTTTCAGTTGATCGCTGTAGCCTTTTGCATTTACTACGTGCTGAAAATTGAAAGGAAAACGTTTTAGCGATTTGCTTACTGTTGCTTCATCCTCATCACTAAAAGCTATAAATCGAACTGTTTTATTGTCCTTATACTTTTCCACTAAATCATTGAGCTCTGGCACCTCACGTATACAGTCGCCACACCATGTGGCCCAAACACAAAGTACACTAACTCTCCCTCTCAAGGACTCGTGTGATATCTGCTCACCATCCAACGTGTCGAAACTAAACGCAGGAATGATTTTACCATTATTACTATTGCATGCGAAAAGCGACATTACAGCTAAAATATTTAGTATTTTCTTCATTAATAAGGTCCAATGGTATGACCATCCTAACGAACGACGTGATAAAATTCGACAAACAAGGATTGTTTTCGCCTCATGGATACTTCGCTCCTACTTTACTTTCTTAGAAGGTGTATTTCCCCATCCAAAAAGAACCATCTTGTTTGCTTTGGATTAGTGAACCTTACTTTATAGATATAAACGCCTTGTTGTACAGGCTCACCTTTGTAAGTTCCGTCCCATCTATTGTTTACGTCTGAGCTTTCAAATATGCGTTCTCCCCATCTATTGTATATTTCCATTTCCATCTTATTTACCCCTGCGGTAACTCCTGACAAACCAAAACGGTCGTTTAGTCCATCACCATTAGGAGTAAAAGAATTTGGGGTGTACACATATAAATCTGCATTAACATATATACGTTTTGTAGTATCGTGCTCACAGCCATTATCATCTGCTATATTTAGCGTTATTGAATAAGACCCTGAATCACTGAAATTATGAGCTACAAGGGAACCACTATATGAAGAACCGTCACTTATCTCCCACTCCCATTTAGTTGCATCCCCTTTTGAACTGTCTTTGAATTCGACAAACTCCGTAAGTGTGCTTGGTTCCGTTGGAGAATATGTAAAGTCTGCCACTGGGTTTTCAAATACCCTAATGGTGTTAGATAGCCTTACGCTATCTACGCAACCTTGGTCACTCTCTCCTATCACTTTTATGGAATATGTACCCGGTATGGCGTACGTATGTGACGAATCATTGGTAGTAGTACTGCTGCCGTCGCCCCATTGGTACGTAAATGAACGTATAGAGCCTTTTACTATAGTAGATGCACTTTGGGCTGATACGTCTAACGGAACGCAACCGCTGTCTACAGATGAAGTGAACGATAGAACTGGAAGTGGGTGAACAGCGACTGTATTATTTAACGTATCTCTGCAGCCATTATCGCTTTCTACAATTAGCTCTACCGCATAACTGCCATCAGTAGCAAAAAGCGGGTTTATAGAAGCAGTTGTGTACACGGCGCCATCTACTAACCAAAATAAGTTATCTACTGTACCAGTAGCTACGCTAGACGTACTAGTGAGGGTATTGTTATCACCAAGGCACATGCTGGTAGCAGTATACGAACTAAGTGGTACAGGATGAACCAACGCAAGTTTCTGAATACTATCTGTACATCCATTGTCGCCAGAAACAACCAATTTTATAGTTCTATTTCCAAACACGCCACTCGTTATTGTCGGGTTTTGATCTGATGAAATAAGTGTGTTATCACTGAACCAGGTGTACTCTTTTATGACCGCCGGTGCAGCCATCGTACTATTTTCGATAGGCTCTATGAACTGACCTTCACAAATGCCGCTTACAAAGAAATTTGGACTTGGTTTAGGTTTAGTGATAAAGCTGTCCGTTTGAGAAAGTAAACAGCCGTTTTTCGTAACCACATTCAATGTAACTATAGTTTTTCCTACCACACCGTATAAAGCTCTCACTTCAGGGCGTGCAGATAACATGCTGCCATACTTCCACGAATACGTATTAAAACTGTCTAAACCTCGAACGGTATCTGCTGTAATTACGAGACTATCGTTTTCACAAATATCTTTTACATTTAGTCGGGTAATCTCCGGAAACGTAATTAACACTTGTATTGTTGTGTCAGTCACACATCCCTCATCTGTAGTAATAGCAAGGTTTACATTTTTTGTACCCCCTGAAGCAAACACATTTTTAGGGTCTCTATCTGAAGAGACATTTCCATCTCCGAAAATCCAAGATGAGGTGAATGAACCTACAGACACCTTTGTATCGTTTATAAACAAAGTACTATCTCCCAAGCAAGAATTCTTAGAATAGAAATCAGGTGAGGCTAGTGGATGTATCTGTATAGTTTGAGTTAACGTATCTCTACAGAAACTATCTTGTTCCATAACCAGGGAAATATCATACGATGAAACGGTATTAAAAGTATCTGTATAATTGAAGGTACTGGCAAATCGATTTACATCTGACGTGTACCAGAAAGTATCTGTAAATGACCCGCCGTCCAAGATGGTGGTATTTCTGAAGTTCTGTCCAAAACCAAGACATGTATCGTTGTATGTGAAATCAACTTTAAATTTCGGATATTTATAAAAGCTCTTTTGAATCGTATTCGTACAACCACTATCTGATGTAATCGTTAGATCCACATAGTGCCGACCTGAATCTGCGAAAAACACTGTTGGACTAGAGTCTGGACTAAATGTTCCACCACTAAAACCATTACTAAAATCCCACATCCACTTGTTTATAATACCTGAAGATACGGTCGAATTACTTACGAGATTGAGACTATCAAAAAAACATATATCAGAAACCTGAAAATCTACGACGGGTATCGGACTAACCACCAAGGAGTCTAAAAGAGTGTCACTACATTGATTGTTCGTGAAAACCACCATACTAATCTCAAACGTACCTGAGGTGTCAAATAGATTGGAAAAACTATTACCATATTTCAAACCAGGCTGTCCTTGAAGACTCCAAATAGACACAAGCTTTGTGTCCGGGGACGGCATTATGCTCTTGTCTGTAAAAGTAGCTTTTAGACCATCGCACAAATTAGATGTTGCAATACGTGCTTCTGGTAGACCATATACCGCTACGTCTATAAAGGCAGAATCATACAATGAACATCCATCAAAAGATGGCTTATAGGTATATAGTCTGACCTGATAAGTACCTGTGTCCTTAAATACATGTGATGGATTCTGGACTGAATCTATCGAACCGTCACCAAAATCCCATTCCCATTTCACAACTGCATATTCTGCAGATCCTTTAAAGCTGGTTAATCTTCCAATACAAGTGGTTACTTTGTTGTTTTGTGTACTATTGGCCACTTCTGCTTTCGAAGTTAAACTCTTTACACTTGCTCCAGCAGCATAACCATAACTCTCGTACTCCCCTTCACCATAAGCAGTCGCAATAAATCCTTCATTGGCGGTTAGCCTGTGATTACCACTTTTTACAGCTATTCGAGCATAGCTATAAAAAGGGTTGTTTGGTACGGAAGAAAAGGAAGCTGTGGCACCATCTACTCTAAACGAGCCAGTGGCAAAAGTAGGCATAACTACATTGATGTAATGGTTATCTATATCATAGTAACGACTACTGTATACGGTAATATCCTTCAACGTTTGTTCTAAAGGGTTTAAGACCGTCATTGAGGGATCGCCAGTTCTATTCCCACCACCATCACACCGAGCTGTTCTTTGATACTGGACAGCCATGATTGGTTTACTACTCTGACAACTTCTAACTCCCGGCTCATTATCAATCTGAGCAAAATCACCCTTATTGACATAAAATATATCTGGAGCTCCCCCAGTGGCCTTATAAACAACTATTTCTGTATTGTCTTCTTTGGCAATGAATCTAAAATCATCCCCATTTCTACCCAATGCGGGTACCAGAATAAATCTTTTACCCCAAGAATTGGTCGGATACATCTGCTCATATAGGTTGTCCCCTGAATTAAAACTAAAACGGCTAGAGCAGTTGCTACCCACGCGAGCATAAGAACTTCCGGTGAACACCGCAATTTTTCTGCAGTTTGCTGTGGCACCAGTGTCAATAACCTCAAATGACGTCCCAGTTACATCGTCAGACGAAGATGCACCAAACCCATAACCTTGGTAAATTTCTCCTTTATTCAATGTCACTGTGTATGGCGTATTTGCAGGGAGAAAGCCTGTGCTCGATGTTGCACTACCCTTTTGGATCGCTATTTTAGGTGATATTTTTACTACAGTTTTGTCTTGAGTAGATACAATTAAGAAAGTACTTCTACCTCTTGTGTTACTCGCTGAACTTTGATAATAGGAAGCAGCAAAATATTCTTTACCCAAGGTTTTAGTTGGTAAAACCAAGGTTGCATCTGATTGATTACCGAGGTACTGGTGAGCATACACCACAATGTCGTCCTGTGACACTATTTTTACTCCTTTCGGCGTGATACAATTTGAGCAACCGTTGTAGGCCACAGAACTAGGAATGGTGACTATGGTAAGGTTGTTGGCACTTACTGTAAACGACTTTGACCAACTCTCACCTGGTACACTGACTGTTCCGCTTGTGTTAGAGTCAGACGTAATATACAATGAGTGGCCAGCACTTGTTCCTTCGTAATGAAACATAAATCCAACCCAGAACTCCTTTCCTTTGTTAGATTTAGACTGAGCCATAGCTGAAATACTCAAGCTTACGCAAGCTAAAAGAAAAACTAGAGTTTTGAAAAAATTTAAAGTTGGGAATAATGGTCGCATGATCGTAGAAGCGTTAGTTACTACAAAATAAAGCTTAATATTATGTAACTCCAATGTCAGGTTTTACACATTTTTCCAAAATGCAGGAGTCAAAATAATGAGCACAGTAAATAATTCCAATCTGCCCAAGAGCATAAGAAACGACAGAAACAGTTTTGCCCCATCCGAAAAAAAGGAAAAATTTTGTGTAGGATCAACATCTCCGATACCCGGGCCAATGTTTCCTAAACAAGCAATACTTGCGCCTGCAGACGTCACAATGTCATGCCCAAAAGCAGTGAGCACAAGTGCTCCTATAATGAACACAAATAAATATATAAAAAAGAAAGCTAGAACGTTATAAACCGTTTTCTGCTCTACACTTTTTCCGTTGATTCTCACTGGTATAATACCTCTGGGATGCAGCAATCGTTTAAACTCTATATATCCATTTTTTAAAATAATAAGATGCCTAAGGATTTTTAAGCCGCCAGAGGTGGATCCTGCGCTACCACCTGTAAACATCAAAAACAGAATAAGCATATAGGCAAATGGAGCCCATGCCGCATAGTTTGAAGTTGAAAACCCTGTAGTTGTGACGATGGTCACCACCTGAAATATAGCGTGCCTAAAACTCTCTTCCCAACCTCGGTCTGTACTACCCCACAACACGGCTGTGATGGCCACTGTAAAAACCAATACAATGCCCAAATAGGTTTTAAACTCTTCGTTATCTACAATCTTATGGAACACTCCTTTTACGATAAAATAGAGCATACTGAAATTGATACCACCAACCAACATAAATGTTGTTATTATGTACTCAATTTGGGGCGAATTAAATGCAGCTATACTGGCATTTTTTGTGCTAAAACCGCCTGTACTCATTGTAGTAAACGAATGGTTTGTTGCATCTAACCAACTCATCCCTGCTAGTCTCAACAATACCGCTTCAAAAGCGGTAAGTAATACATAGATAATCCACAGTCTTTTGGCAGTATCCGTTATTTTAGGATGAATTTTTCCACTACTCGGACCCGGAGCTTCAGCCATAAACAACTCCACACCCCCAACACCAAAAAGAGGTAATAAGGCAATAGTAAGTACGATTATTCCCATCCCACCTATCCATTGCGTCATACTACGCCACAGCATTAGACCAGCAGGTAAGGACTCTATATCATTGAGTATAGAGGCTCCCGTTGTCGTATATCCACTGAAAGTTTCGAAAATAGCAGAAGGAACACTGGTAATAGCACCATTTAGCAAAAATGGTACGGCTCCAGTGAGCCCTAGTATTATCCAACCAAAGGTAACTACAAGATACCCATCTCTCTTCGATAACTCTCTCCTTGTTTTGCGTGTCAGAAACCAAATCGCTGCACCTAAATTTGCACTGATTGCTGCCGAAATTAGAAAGTCATTAAAATCACCTGATTCTTGGACCCAACTTACGGGCAATATACTGGCCATAAATATCCCATTAAGAATCATCAAAAGACCCAAAATATGAAATATAGCTCTGAAGTGAAACATCCTTTTAGCTGAAATGCTCTAGTGTCTTTTTAATGCACGACGGCAAAGCAAAGATGACAACCTTATCATTGGCTCTTATTTGAAAATCTGGTTCGGCAATCCACGTTCCGTTATTCCGAATAATTCCACCTATGGTAGCATCTTTGGGCAGTTGCATATCTCCAATAGTTACTTTTGTAGCTTTGGCATTTTCACCGACGTGGATTTCTATAACCTCCGCATCTAACCCGTGAATACCCGCAATATTGATTATGTCTGCCTGTCTTACATACCGAAATATGTTGTTTGCCGCAATTAGTTTTTTATTTATAAGTGTATCAATACCAATAGTTTGCGACAAATTAATGTAATCCATATTTTCTACCATTGCAATCGTTTTTTCGACACCATGATTTTTGGCGACCAAACAACTCATTATGTTGGTTTCAGAATTTCCAGTCACTGCAATAAACGCATCCATATCTGATATGTTCTCATCTTCTAACAAGTGTACATCATGACCGTCATCATTTATGATGAGTGTTTCGGGTAAATCATCTGCTAGCTCATTGCATCTTTCTGTATTGGATTCTATGAGTTTAACATTTTTCTTTCGACTGATTTTTTTGGCAGTATTGTATCCCACATTACCACCTCCCATTATCATTACATTTTTTACCGCGTGTTTGGTCTTTCCGGAGACCTCTCTAATCTGCTCTATACCCGCAGGCAAGCACAAGAAAAACACATGGTCATTTTCTTGGTAAACAAACTCATCATCTGGGATGATGGGTTCCCCACTTCGCTCTATGGCTATGGTCTTGTAATACTTTTCTTTATTGTACTCTTTACAAGCATTTACACTCTTATTTATTAGTTTACTTTCTTTTTGTAGGTAAACCCCCAAGAGCGTTAGTTTACCAAATTCGAAATCAAAAGCGTTGCTGAATGAAGATCGTCGTAATAGTCTAATGATTTCTTTTGATGCCAGATCTTCTGGGCTAATGATTACATCAATACCCATTCCTGCTAGGTCAAGTCTGTCTCGTAGCTTTAAAAATTCTGAATTGTTTACGCGTGCGATTGTTTTTTTAGCACCCAACTGTTTTCCTAAAGTAGCAATAGTTAGGTTTGTGGTTTCTGAGGATGTTACCGCTATTAGTAAATCTGCATCTGATATTCCTGCCTTGTCAAGTATACTCAAAGAATACGCACTGCCATGTACTGTAAGTAAATCCATTTCTGAATCTGCACGGTGCAAAACTTTAGCTCGTGTATCAATCAACACGATAGAATGTGACTCCTTGGTGAGTAACCTCGCAAGGTGATACCCTACTTCTCCGCCGCCAGCAATTAATATTTTCATAAAAGCAATGCAAATGTATAGTTATTAAAATCGTAAAAAACAGAGGATTCCCAACAATTAATGTACTCCGATGTCACTGCTGTGGTTATTGTAGGACCTATCGGCCAAAATATTACTGGTAAAGCCAATAATCGGGATTAGCTTAATTCGTGTTGTGACCTAAAACTGCTATGTTGTATCGATTACAGCCATTACAGCTCTTGCAGAGGCTATTTGCTTCCTTACTCCATCCTTTACCACAAATACTTTGCCCGTGGTGAACACCATTTTTTTTCCTGACTTCTCTACCTCACCAATAGCGATTATTGTTTCTCCGTCACCAGGATGCAAGTAATCAACACTGATATTTGCAGTTACAACACCTTTATCTATTGGCATAAGCGTATATGCTGCAAAACCCATAACTATATCCAATATTGTTGCAGAGACACCGCCGTGTAAAAATCCATATTGCTGCAAGTGTATTTGTTCAAGGGACATTTCTCCTACTATCTTGCCCGCAGTTATCTCGGACAAATCAAAACCAATGTGATGCATAAAGTGCTGACCACTTAAACGCTTTCTTATTTTGTTTTTGAAATTCGGGTCTTTAGATTGAAACTTGTTCATTTATTGGGCAAATATACTACGGAACACTGGCGTGTCAAGGGGCATATCCTACTATAACTCCAACCGTATTTTGGGTTGAATAAGTAAAAACAAATCCTACAAACTATTCTATTAAAAGGTCAGTTCTTCGTATGCTCCTCTCAGTTCTCCATGCGCATGTTTCTGGCCAAGTCGTTTGGTTATGGTTAAGCCTTGTTCGTATGTTTTCTCTGCTTTGCCGTCTTCACCTATACGTTCGTACAGTTTACCTAAATGGTAGTATGTGGCGAAATAATCAGGTTGCTTTGCAACAAGAACAAGGTATAGCGATAGTGCGTCTTCATCATTACCAAGAGACACATACTCTGTTGCAAGAGCATAGAGCAAAAAAGCGTCATCTGGTGTCTCATTTAAAAAGGTTTTAATCTGTTCTATTCTGGCGTTGGTTGACATCTTTTTTGGCTATTTATCCGTACTTTTGTGGTCCAATTTTAATACAATTTTTTAGAATGAAAATATTAGTATGCGTGAGTGTAGTGCCAGACACCACTACCAAAATCACTTTTACCGATGGAGATACAAAGTTTAACAAGGCTGGTGTTCAGTTCATAATAAACCCATATGATGAACTAGCGCTAACGCGAGCATTAGAACTAACTGAGTCAAGCGGAGGCACTGTTACTGTAATTACAGTGGGTACAGCTGATGCTGACCCTATCATACGAAAAGCTTTAGCTATGGGTGCTGGTGATGCTATTCGTGTAGACGGCGATGCCAAAGATGGGATGTACGTTGCAGCTCAAATAGCCGAACAGGCACACATAGGAGAATACAATATGGTACTTACTGGCCGCGAGTCTATTGACTACAACGGAGGACAAGTCCAAGGTCTGGTAGCCGAGATGCTAGAATGGCCACTAATAAATGTTGCAACGTCTATTGATGTATCGGGCGATACAGTGACGGCTACACGGGATATTGATGGAGGCAGAGAAACGGTATCTTCATCACTTCCTTGCGTGGTGAGTGCACAGAAAGACCTGTGTGAGCCACGCATACCTAACATGAGGGGCATCATGCAAGCGCGTAGCAAACCCTTAAGCGTTGTTACAGCAACAGAAAAGTACGACTACACAAGCGTGGTAAAGTATGAACTACCACCAGTAAAAGGCGGCGTGAAGATGATAGATGCGGCAGATGCAGAGCAATTAATAGATATATTACACAACGAAGAAAAATTATTTTAGAAGATGGCAGTAATAGTATACGCAGAGAGCGATAACGGACTTTATAAAAAATCAAGTTTTGAAGCCGTAACCTACGGAAAGGACTTGGCAAATAAACTGGGAACTACTTGTCTAGCTGTTTCAATAGGAAACAAAGGAGACGAAAACTTAGGGACCTTTGGTGCAGATAAGCACATGCACATAGATAGCGACGCTTTGGCTACTTTCAATCCACAAGCATATGCCAAAGTACTCAGTGAAGTCACTGAAATGAACGATGGAAGTGTTTTGGTGCTATCTCAAACTTATAACGGAAAATCAATTGCTCCTCTTAGCGCAGTAAAACAAAATGCCGCACTGGTAACAGGAATAATAGACATGGCAGAAACAGATGGGGACTTTACAGTAAAGAAAACTACTTTTTCAAGTAAAGCTATTGCACACGTTCGCATTAATCAAGCTAATAAAGTACTTACTGTAGTGCCAAACTCATACAAAATATCAAAAGATGGCAACGATATAAGTGTAGAAGAAGTATCTACATCTACAGCAGATGGAGATGTAAATAGTACTATTGTTTCTACCAATAAAGAAACAGGCAAAGTGCCCTTGACGGAAGCAGAACTCGTAATATCTGCCGGCAGGGGACTAAAAGGGCCAGAAAACTGGAACTTGGTAGAAGATTTGGCAGATGCACTCGGTGCTGCAACAGCATGCAGTAAGCCAGTAAGTGACATGGAATGGAGACCCCACAGTGAACACGTTGGACAGACAGGAATCACAATAGTGCCCAATTTGTATATTGCAGCAGGTATCTCCGGAGCTATACAACATCTTGCAGGTGTGAGCAGTAGTAAGGTGATTTGTGTTATAAATACTGACCCTGAAGCTCCTTTTTTCAAAGCTGCAGACTATGGAATTGTGGGAGACGCATTCGAAGTATTACCCAAATTGCTCAAAAGAGTAAAAGAAGTAAAAGGCCAGGCCTAACTCTTGATATTCTAGTATGGACGAAAAAATACAATTGAATATTATCGGTCTCACCGCCGGTCATTCTCAACGCAATAGCTACACACTGATACTTGGTGAAGAAGAAGGTTTGCTGAAGCTGCCTATTGTAATCGGAAGCTATGAGGCACAGTCTATCGCATTGGTCATAGAGGGCCTATCTCCGCAGCGTCCACTAACACACGACCTCATGTTTGAAACAATGGTCAAGTTTGGTATCGAGATTAAAGAGGTAGTTATTGACAATTTAAAAGAAGGAGTTTTTTACGCTAAACTAATAACCGTACAAAACGGAGTGGAACACGCTATTGACTCGCGTACGAGCGACGCCATTGCACTTGCGCTACGAGCAAAATGCGAAATCTACACTTACAAAAATATTCTGAATGATGCAGGAGTCGAATATGAAAATCAGGAGGGTGATTTAGACGAGCCTAGCCATATAGCAGAAGAAAAAGTAAAACCACCAGAAGCAAATAGCTTGAGTGCTATGACCGTTGATCAGCTAAATAAAGAGTTAGAAAAAGCTATTCAGGTAGAAGATTACGACCGTGCGGCAATCGTACGTGATGAAATAAACACACGTTCGTAGAACTACCCGAGACGTTCGTACGCCTGCCTACTATTCTATGACTACCTTGTAGTTAGCCAATATGCCATTTGGTTGCGCCACACGCAATAAATAAACACCTGTGCTCAATGTTTTGGTATCAATTTGTACATTACCCGAGGCTGTCGATTTTGATAACACTCGGCCCGTCAGGGATTGAAGCTCATAGGTGAACGTAACACTGCTTTGAGGTGCGATACGTATAAAGTCATTTGCGGGATTGGGATATACTTTCCAATTTGCCCTTGCGAGTGCTTCTACACTTATTTTATCTTCTTTGGTACCGTAAATATAGCTTGACACACCAGAACGTTGTGATCTATTAAAATTATAAGTAGCTGTAACAAAATTGCTCAGTGTTACTGCATCAATAATTTTAACATCGTCTATATACCAACCTTCCGCCCGAGCACCACCGTCACTCACCATTCTGAATCGAATATCAATTGACTGACCCGCATACAAGCTCAAATCTATTGTAGAACGGATGAACGTATCGCTGTTACCTGTAAACGCGTTTCTGCCAGAAATCGCACTTGCAGGATTAATTTGAATCTCATCATTGTAACCGTTTTCTATAAAAAATGGTCTAGCGTCTGTCCAAGCACCCCCTACGCCTATTTCCACTACACCACCATCCCAAGTTTTTTCTGTAATGTACCAATGAGAGAAGCTTAACACAGGGTTAGTTATATCCGTCAAATCCAATGATCTGGAAAGAATGTAATCACTCTGAAACTCTTCGTTCAATGCGTACCAACTGTTTGATCCACTATTTTTCCTGGCAGAAGTAATAACAAACCCATTAGCTCCGGCCGCAGCGTTTGTCAACCAATTATTTCTTCCATTTTCTATATCATCTTCAAAAACAACCGAAGTCGATTCGTTGAAATTTGGGACTACAGTATACGTGCATATCAATGAATCGTTTGGTTTCAACGAGTCAATGGTATAGGTGAGTATCCCATCAGCAAAAGTAGCTCCGCAACTCAAGCTTGAAATATCTAGGGTAACGTTGTCATCTAAAGTATCCCGTAAGATGATGTTTTGGATCGTACGTTGAGTTTTATTAGCTGCACTAATACTGTACGTCAAACTACTATCTGTATCGGCCTCTCGCGGCGCTGTTTTGGATAACACTATATCTTGCAGTAGGTACTCAGGGATGCTAAAGTCCTCCTTGCCGTCAGATCTGCTATCACTGCTGCCTTGATCTGCATCTGCTCCCAAACCTCTTCTTGCGAAAACTTGCCAAATGAGCAGTTCATTTTCACCATTGTTATTGAGCGCATCTGCTTGTAAAATGGCATCTCTGGCGTCCTCAAACCCCGGGTTACACTTTTGCAATTTGAGCGCATCTATAACTAGCTGAATAACTATGTTATTACCGCCTGTTCCTCGATAGATATCCGCATCATAACCATACTTACCGATCATTGCCCAGTATAGATCCCACAACATACTGCACCATACACTGCCTACTCCGTGAGGCACAGAGAAAGTCTTGATTTTATCATATGTATACGGACTATTCGTTATGCTCGTAGAGTATGGGTATGGTCGTATGCCTCCTCCGGTTGTAGCCTCATTGCTAACGTATGTTCCTATTCCCCGAGAATCCGTTCCAGAGTCACCAGGTTTGTGCGTCATAACCAAACCAAAAAAATCACTCCATCCCTCACCCATTTGCTCTTCATTGCTAAGGCAATTGCTAGAGGCAGGACCTCCAGTTAGTCTATTACTTATTCCATGGCCAAACTCGTGCGCTATTACACCATTATCAAAATCTGAGTCGAATGTACTGGCAGTGACCGTGCTGGAGTCATATAAACTTACAGTTACCACTTGTGTAGCTAATACGTTTTTTAAAGCCATCCCATCTGTATTTCCAATTATCAGACTTGGTATGGTGATCGTATTGTCGGTACCTCCCATTAGTCTAGGAGTATTATCATCACTGTATATAACCACGGCAATAGCTCCCGCATTTTGCGCATTTTTAACTTTTTCAGTAAAATTACAACCTCTTCGTTCGACAAAAGCGATGTTACCGTTCACTGCCGTAGCATTGGTTAATGGCTGGCATCCTTTGTCAGGTTCCAAAGATCCATCTTGCACAAGCACTAGTTTACCAGTGATAGGTGTTCCCGTTAGCCGTGGTCCGAAGGATGCTACGTTACTGCTTTTTTTACCCTCAATACTGGTAGGAGTATTTACCTGAAAATAGTCGCTGGGAGCAGCAGCATTCCACAAAAACATCTGCATTCTTGGGTTTACACCATCTGGCGGAGTGGCCATGTTTGCATTGTTTGTACCACTACCGTCTTGTGCATCTGCATTTACATGATCATTTCCTAATCCACCGTTTCCGTAATTGTTTACTTGAAAGTTTCCAGACTGCTCATCAAAACCATAATGCCACCAGACATCATGGAGAATGTTATTCCAATAAAACAGGTTTATGATAGATGCATCTGTATATAATGCTGCACTTTTATTTTTATCAAAAGCACTACTAAACGTGAGTGTGCTGCCTCCATCAGGGCTGTTACCAGGAGCATTGTCATCGTCTTTATCTTCACTTGCGTAAACATTATTACCTCTCGTTATGCTATACTCAGGCCCTGTTGCACCATTTATATCGTGCCACCCAAAAGGAGAAGCGTCTGCGTCATCTGGATCTATTTCAATGCTACGTACGCCATGGTTGGGACTTTCTAAAGGCATTGCAAATACGTTGTAAGATGAGCTTCCAGACTTTTTATCTTTGGACTTTATCCCTGTCTGTATGGGGGCATAAGGAAGATGTGTAGCATTTGCCTGATCAAATGAATGTAGCTGACAAGAAACAACCCAGTCGTTCTGGCTCAATAGTGCACCATTACTGGCATCTATTCGGGTATTAAACCAGTGCTTGTGATCTATATCATAAATGGACACGTTGTATGCAGGTACCACAACTCTTCCTACGAGTACCCAAAGTTTTTGCAATTTGATTATTTCATCTGACATGGAAGTATTGCGCAACTCATAGAAACCTGTGGATGATTCTTTTACGTCTTCACTAGCTACTTTCGTTTTAGATTTCACCATAACATTGAGCGCATCCAAAGCAGATAGACCAAAATGTTCTGATGGAATTAGGGTCTTAATGTTTACAATAAATTTCTGGTTCACCTCCAGAACTTCCTCTTCATAAATGGTCATTACAAAATTTGCCTGAAAAACATCAATCCCAAGATAGGTTTGTACACCATAAATAACCTGCGCACCAGTGCTCGTAGCAACCGTGTTTGTGATTCTAAACTGAGGGATGAAACCATCTTTGGCTATGGCAGCGGTTAAATGGTCCTCAATCATCGTTTCATCTGGCGTATTGGAAGCACATGCCGCTAACGCAAACAATGTCGCTATTATGGTAAATAATTTTGTCATTTTCTACTTAAGTTTTAAAGTGATACACTTGGTATGATTTACTAATCAACCTTTAAGGTCGTCTATTGAAGTTAACAATTTAGTTAGCTTACCGTTTGTTGCCTTATAGAATCTTTCCAATTCTTCGCTCAGATGCTGTATCTGATACTGCAGCATATCTGTTGTTTCTGTATCTATTCCATCTTTAAACATCTGCCCTTTTCCTAACAGCAACCATTCTGCGTTAACCTTAGGGTAAGCTGTGAGGATTTGCTCTACAGCTGTGACACTTACCTTATTTCTGCCGCTACTGATATGCGATAGAATTACGGTACTAATACCTGTCGCTTTTGAAAAGGCAGACTTACTGATAGTCGTCTTCTTAATGATTTGTCCTACGCGATTGTTTATGCTCATAGATTTAGTTAACAAATGTAAAACAATTAACATTTGTTAAGTTAACATTTGTTAAACATTACTCCTGAATTATTAAATTATACACCTAAAATCGCCTTTATAAATGGCCATCAAATAGCTGATTACTAGTGTTATGTTATTATTTAATTAACATTTATTAATCCTGTGCCATGCTGACCTGACACGCTATATCCGAAAGATTTTTACCTTTGCGTAGTATTTAACAATTAGATGAAAAAGACAGACATAATCATACTTGCAGTAGTTCTATTAGCCTTAGTAGTTGTACGCTCCGTTTTTAATATTCCAAATTTCAATCCTATGGGTGCTGTAGCCTTAATGGGCGGAATGCTAGCCGCTAAAAAATTGTGGGCTTGGGTTCTTCCGTTCGCAGCTTTATTTTTAGGTGACGCAATAATGGGTCTCTCCTCCCCCATGCATGCAGAATATTTATTTAGTGCAAACTTCTTTTTTGTATATGCTTCATTTGCCGCTATAATCGGTGTAGGAATATTTTTTCGCAAAAATCCATCTCTCACGAAAGTTTTCGGAGGAAGCATATTAGCTGCTGTGGCGTTCTTCCTGATATCAAACGCAGGTTCTTGGCTGCTAATGCCACAATATTCAAAAGATGTTGCTGGTTTAATGACTTCTTACGAAATGGCTTTACCTTTTTTCAGAGCCACACTTGTGAGCCAACTAATATTTAGCTGCAGTATATATCTAGTATATCAACTAGCAACTAGTAAGAAAGTAGCTTTAGCTTAGCTAATAGCGATTTAAGAGACTTTAGCCCTTGGGCACAAAAAAAACACAGATTATACAATCTGTGTTTTTTTTATGTGACTACTTTTTGATGACTTCAAACTCCTGAACAATCATTCCTGCACGAAGCTTGGGCTCTATATAGGTAGACTTGGGTGGCAGTGTTTTGCCTGCATCTGATACGTTTCGTACTTCTTCAAATGAACACGCCTTATTGGTAATAGCAACGGCGTAGGTGCCATCGTTTATTAAATCACACATCATCTGCTCACCAGATGTATGCGGATGAAATGATATTTGGCTGTCCGTCTTGCTATCTACTATACCGTATATTTCTCTTACTATATAATGCTCTATAATATCAACATCCATCATAGCGGTTTCAGTCTTTAGTCTTAGACTGTACCATTGCTTATTGGCGTACATACCAAAGGTGTTTTTCTCTTGCACCTCATACAAAGATTTCGCAGATTTACTTACTATAAAATGTGCCGATAATCCTTTAATAAGAGCGTCTTCTGAAATAGCTAGTACTGGTTTTATGAGTCTGTGAAAAGGAGATATTTCTAGCTGATCTTCATGCACAATAAAGCACATAGTACGATCATTTTGTAATCTTGTTACCTTTCTATTAAATTCCTCTGTAGATGCAGATCTATGATGACCATCAGCAATATAAAAAGAATCTATAGCAGCCATCGCCTTTTCTATCTTGGCAATATCCTCTGGTCGAGTTATTTTCTGTACAATATGTTTTTTCTCATCAACAGTTAAAAAAGAAAAAACATCTTCTTTAGCCACATCTGCAAGTGGGACTATACCGTTATATGCCAAAAGTGTTGGCTCGCCCATCACTTTTGTTGTTTTAAACAGCTCTACTAAAAACTTTAGGCGGTTTGGTCGTATCTCTTCGTGCTTTTTTATATTATTTTTTTTGTAGTCATCTATGGAACAAAGCGCTATGATTCCCTTGAAGGACTTACCGTCTTTGCGTATCTGTTCATAGACATAAAAAGCAGGTTCATCTTCCTTCATAAACACACCTTTTGTCTTCATGGATTGAATATACTGTGAGGCAAAAGGTAGAAATTTCTCAGGCTCTTGAAAAGCACCACTATAACTTAGATGACTCTTTGTGACATGATGAAATGTGAATGAGTTGAGCCGAATTTCATGTACTAAGTCTTCTTGATTTGGGAAATCAGTAGACTTGGCTGTAACCATACCTACATAATCTGCTGTAGGACGCAGTGCTTTAAATGGGAATATCTTTGGCATTTGATATTATTTAAAAAAATCAATGATTTTTTCTGCAAGCTCAACACCTACACGTTTTTGAGCTTCTGCAGTACTGGCACCAATATGAGGGCTCAATCCTACTTCGTCTATTCGAAGAATTCTGTCGTCTACCGGAGGTTCTTGTTCAAAAACATCAGTAGCAACATATTTCACCTTTCCCTGTTCTATTGATTTAAGCATCGCATCTTCGCTGATCGTTCCACCGCGAGCACAGTTTACTATGCCTACTCCTTCTTTCATTTTAGCAAAATCGTCTGTATCCAATACATACCCTTGACCGCCAGGTATATGCAAACTAATGAAATCTGCCTGTGCTAGAAGCTCGTCTTTGCTTATGGTTTTAACGTTTATTTTGACGTTAGTGTCGTAATCTGGATGCAGATTAATGGTCACTTCTCCCTCTTCTGCGTATGGATCAAAAGCAATGATTTTCATCCCACATCCTAGAGCAATACTGGCAGTCTCACGTCCTATTCTTCCGAAACCAATGATTCCTAACGTTTTTCCTTGAAGTTCAATTCCCTTACTTGCCACTTTCTTTAAGGCTTTGAAATCTGTTACCCCATCTAATGCCATTGCCTTGTTTACCATAGGTAAAGAACGCACGATACCAAATAGATGCCCAATAGCCAATTCTGCTACAGAACGAGATGAAGCGGCTGGTGTATTGAACACAGCAATATTTTTTTCCTTCGCTGCTTCTAAATCAATATTATCTAAACCTACACCACCCCTACCTACTAGTTTGAGGCTAGGAGTAGCATCCATTAGATCTCTTCGCACCTTGGTTGCGCTCCTAACTAGGATAGCATCATATCCGTTTAGCTTGGTTAGCAGCTCCTCTTGTGGAATATTAGTAGTTTCTATATCGTGCCCTGCATCCTTCAGTAATTGCTGTCCTGCAGGGTGTAGTCCGTCGTTTATGAGTATTTTCATGTGTATATTATTTAAAGTTCTTGATTACGTTTACTAATACTTGAACGCTATCCAAACCGAGTGCATTGTACATACTTGCTCTGAAACCACCAACACTTCTATGTCCTTTGATACCACTAATATTGGCATCTGCACATGCATTCAAGAAATCATTGTTTCTACTATCGTCTTTTAGCACGAACGTAACGTTCATTTTAGATCTATCTTCGGTAGCCGCTGTGCCTTCAAACAAAGGATTACTATCGATCTCGTTGTAAAGTAAATCAGCTTTTTCTGTATTTGCTTTTTCTATATGCTGTAACCCTTGCTTATCTATCCATTTTAATGTTTGTAAACATCCATATACTGCAAATACAGACGGCGTATTGAACATAGAGTCCTTGGATATGTGTGTAGTGTAATCAAGCATAGTAGGAATATGTCGACTTACCTTACCCAAAATACTTTTTTTAACAACTACAAGCGTAGTACCAGCAGGTCCCATATTTTTCTGAGCACCGGCATATATCAAGTCAAATTGACTAAAATCAAGTTGACGACTAAAAATATCTGAACTCATATCACACACCAAACTGGTAGGGCAATCGGGAAATGATTGCATCTGAGTACCACAGATGGTGTTATTGGAAGTACAATGGAAATAATCATACTCTTCAGTAATCGTGTAATCCTTTGGAATGAAATTGAAATTTTGATCTTCTGACGATCCAAGTACGTCTACAGTTCCAAAGGCTTTTGCCTCCTTTATGGCTTTTTTAGCCCAAGTACCTGTATTGGTATAGGCTGCTTTGGTCTCGAGTAAGTTCATTACAGTCATGAGAAACTGAGTACTTGCTCCACCTTGTAGATATACCACTTCGTAGCTATCATCTAGTTTCATTATCTTCTTTACCAAACTACGAGCTTCATCCATTACAGCTACGTATTCTTTACTGCGGTGAGACACTTCAATGAGAGATAAATTGGTTCCTGCAAAGTTTAATATTGCATCTGCACAGTTTTGAATAACCTCTTGGGGAAGGATGGCTGGTCCTGCGGAAAAATTATGTATTTTGCTCATAAAACTTAATTATGGCAAAACTATTTAATTCTTGTTATTTGCAACCTTATATACATTGAAAATTAAACAGAATATACGATCTAAATTCCAATCGCTTGATCATTTTTTGGATAAGAAGCTGGTTCAGGTTAGTTTACCTGGTTTTAAAGGTAAATCTATCTACCAAGTTGGTAAATTCTTTGTGAATGGCCTTTTTAAAGAAGACCTTAATTTGCGTGCATCTTCACTAGCATTCAACTTTTTCATTGCCATTTTTCCGCTCATCATTTTCCTTTTTACGCTTATACCTTATATCCCAATAGAAAATCTTGAGGAACTCATAACGGCCTTCATCGAAAAATTCCTGCCAGCAAAAACATTTGCATTTATAGATGGTACCATAGCTGATATCATTAACAATCAAAATGCGGGTCTACTATCCTTTGGTTTTATCGCAGCGTTATACTTTTCTAGCAATGGTTTTGCAAGTATGCTAGCAGCGTTTGATACTGGAGTAGCCTCGAAGTTGCAACGCAATTGGTTTGACATACGATTGAAAAGTATTATCCTTCTTTTCTTAGTAGTATCCCTACTCATAACCACAGTATTGCTATCCATAACATTTAATTACGGCTTTAATTTTCTAGAAGGTAAGGTAGCGCTGAGCGATAGGTTCATAAAATTTGCACTTACCGCAGTAGAGTATATTCTTACGGTATCTTTGGTATACTTTATTTTTAGTTCACTCTATTTTTTTGGGAGTAACAAGGGAAAGAAGTGGCGATTTTTTTCGGCTGGTAGTACGGTTGCCACCCTACTTAGCATAGTAAGCACGTATGGGTTTAGACTGTATGTAGAAAATTTCAACTCCTATAATAAACTTTATGGTTCAGTAGGAACATTGCTTGTGCTTATGATTCTCATCTATGTCAATTGTTTTGTGGTTCTTATTGGGTTTGAGCTTAATAGAAGTATCGACAAAGCTGGAGACTACAAATCTGATGTTGATACATTGGAGATTCCAATTTACTAAAAAAATGGTCACAAAAAAGGTCTAGCTGAAAGGCTAGACCTTGGTTGTAAGCGGAGAAAGAGGGATTCGAACCCCCGGTACCTCGCGGTACGCTGGTTTTCAAGACCAGTGCGTTCGACCACTCTGCCATTTCTCCGTGGTCGCCAGCAGAAAACTTCATTTTCTTCCTGATAAGCGGGTGCAAAAATAATCCCTTTCTTATTTTAAAAAATAAAAAGGTACAGTAAGTGAAAAAAAAATTACGAAAAGATTTACATACACGAGGATACCAGTAACTACTGGGCACTATGCCTATATTTTAGTTGGCTTAACGATTCATTCTTCTACGTTTTACTAGGAACGATGTGACTATTTTTTCTATTCCATCCGAAGTATCTGCTTCTATGTAATCTATTTTATACTGATTCAGTCTTGATTTAATATTTGTGGTATAGGCTGTCACGGCATCGACATACTGTTGCTTCACATCTGCGGGTTGCAGTTTGACTTGATTTCCTGTTTCAGCATCTTCAAAAGTCATAGGTGTATTCATGAAATCAAAGTTTATTTCGCTCTTGTGGTGCAAGGTATGGAAAACAATCACCTCGTGTTTGTTATGTTTCAGATGCTTGATAGCATCAAATATTTTTTCTAAATCCCTCCCTTTTTCAAAAAAATCTGTGAATAACACCACCATACTTCTGCGGTGTATCTGCGCTGCGATGGTATGTAACGCGTCTGCAATGTTTGTCGTCTTTTGCTCTGTTTTGTACGAAAGGTACGTATCAAGTTTAAAGAGCAGCTCTTTGTAATGTCTAGAAGATGAGGCTATTTTGGTATAGTCTTTAATGCTCTCATCAAAAAAACAGATGCCACTGGCATCTCGCTGCTTTTTGAGTATTTGTGAGAACACCGCTGTAGCCCATACAGCAAACTGCAATTTACTCAGTTCGTTTTTTTGAGCCACTTGCATACTAGGTGATATATCTATGAGAAACTGACAGCGCAGATTAGTTTCCTCATCAAATTGTTTGTTGTATAATTTATCTGTCCTACCGTATAATTTCCAATCAATATTTTTGGTGCTATCTCCCGGATTGTATTGTCTGTGTTCTGCAAATTCTACGGAGAATCCATGAAAAGGACTTTTATGAAATCCCGTTATAAATCCTTCTATTGCCTTTTTTGCAAGCAACTCTAGATTTCCTGTATGTACTATATCTTGTGGACGTATAGGCATAAAAAAAGCGGTGTATCTCTTTAACGAGAAACACCGCTCAATAATACGAATTTCTGAGGACTAGCTTATGCTAATTGTCCGTCTATTTTACCAGCAATAGTCGTTTTGGGTACTGCACCTACAATTTTATCTACTACTTCACCATTTTTGAATACCAAAAGTGTTGGAATACTTCTCACGCCGTACTTCATTGGAGTACCTGGGTTGTTGTCGATATTCATCTTACCTATTTTTGCTTTGCCCTCATACTCTGAAGCCAATTCTTCTACTAACGGTCCTATCATTCTACAAGGTCCACACCACTCAGCCCAAAAATCAACTAATACTGGAGTGTCACTGTTTAATACTTCTTGTTCAAAATTTGAATCTGAAAATTCTAATGCCATAATATTTATTTGTTTATAGATACGAAGGTAACTTCACAACCTTACCACTAACATAATCAAAGTTGATAGAGATATAAACAAAAAATTAAGCCTTGCGTAATTCTATTCTAAATCGAGTGCCTTTTCCTAAGGTACTCGATTTGATGTATATCTTTCCGTTGTGATAATTCTGGATGATCCGTTTTACCAAAGATAGTCCTAGACCCCAACCACGTTTTTTGGTAGTATAGCCAGGTTTGAATATTGTCTTTTGTTTGTTACTAGGCACTCCTCTGCCTGTATCTACTACATCAAATTGTATTTGCTCATCTCCTACTCCGGCTATCTCAAACCGTATCTCACCTTGTCCATCCATAGCGTCTACTGCGTTCTTGCAGAGGTTTTCTACAACCCAAGCAAATAAGGGTTTGTTTACAGCAACTCGAATACCTTTAAATTTTTCTAACCCAACTATAGCTATATCCACCTTATCTGAGGTTCGTGCATTGATATACGAAACACTTTCGTCCAATACTTCTAACAAATCATAGTCTGTGAGAGAGGGTTCTGAACCTATTTTAGAAAATCGTTCAGTAATAAGACCAAGCCGCTCCATATCGTGCTCCATCTCTTTGAGCACCTTGGGTGGTACCTTTACATCACTTGCTTTTATATAATCTATCCAACCCATAAGCGAGGATATGGGTGTACCCAGCTGGTGAGCTGTTTCTTTGCTCATGCCCGCCCACACTTTATTTTGCTCACTCGTACGACTGTAGCTGAAAGCAAAGTAACTTATTGCTAAAAATAAGCCAATTACACCCAATTGGAAGTAGGGGTAAATACGCAGTTGATTGAGCAACTTGCTATTACCATAATAGATTGTAATGGTCTGACCTTCCATGTATTCTATCTCCAGAGGTTCATTCTTCTCCTTCATACCCCGTATAGTATGTGCCATGAAATCAGCACCATGGTATCCTGAGGAATCTAAATTTTTTTGTCCGTTGACGACACCTTCTGCATTGGTTAGCACCACAGGAATAGTTGTATTTGTCTCTATTATCTTCAATAGAAAATTAACATCCCCATCTAAGTCTGAGGTTGCAAGTATCCGTGTCGCATCTGCCCATGTTGCAATCTTTTCTCTTTCCCGTTCGGCTAGCTTGTCTACCAAATTATTGGTATACCACAAGGAAAAGAAACCGATAAAAAAGGCAAACACAAGAAGTACCACCTTTAGTACTTTTTTTATTTCGTAATTATTTAATCTCAAAATATTAATGTTCGAAGTTACTTAAGTCAACTTAAAATCACCTAAAAAAGTATTTTTGCCCCCGTGATTTTAACATTTGATCATCTAAGCACCACTCGACAAGCAGATCTATCTAAACCGTTGCATATAAGCATAAGCGTACATCGAGAGCACAGCATTTCCAGTTTTAGTATTCCAGGAGCCATATACCGCAATTATCAAGATGGTGATTTCGTTGGTAATAAAGATAAAGGAGGTCCCTGTAATCTGGAGACTATCACTTTTACACCTCACGGTAATAGTACGCATACAGAATGTTTGGGTCACATATCCGATGAGGATTACTTTGTAAACGACTGTATCGAAGACAGCTTTATGTTAACTGAACTACACACCTTGGCAGCTAACGAAGAAGATGCAAGATACTTAGACTTCAGCCCGATAGACTTTGATGATTTGTCTAGCGTAAAAGCTCTGATCATAAGAACACTACCCAATACCATCAGTAAACGAAACAAAGACTACTCTGGCAAAAGTTCACCCTGTATACACCCTACTGACATGGAACACATTGTAGCTGCTAGCATCTCGCACCTCATCGTTGATTTACCCAGTGTAGATCCTGAATGGGATGGCGGGGCTATGGCTTCTCACTACACTTTTTGGCAATATCCCGGTAATCCAAGATTGGATGCTTCTATTACAGAATTTGCCTTCATACAAGATGACATAAAAGATGGTGAATACTTGCTAAAACTAAATATTAGCAATTTTGAATCTGATGCTGCACCGAGTAGACCAGTGTTATATCCTATTATTGCAGGGTAAAAGTGAACGAAAAAATACTCTATTTCAAGTCTTGGGTTGCCAGTAAGTATATCAACTTATTGGGGGACAAATCGTATGACTTTAAATCTATACTCATCATTAAAATGGATGAAATAGGTGATTTGGTGACTGCTCTGCCGGTATTTTATAATCTGAATATCCTCTACCCTGCTGCCAAGCAAACATTGGTATGTAAAGGATTTAATAGCATTTTTTTTAAGCATGTAGACTACGTAGATTGTGTAAATAATTTTAACGAAGTAGCTCAAAACACTTACGACCTAATAATAGATTTACGTGGAACCGAGGCTACGTTAAACTACGCTCTCAAATACAAACCCAAACTACGGCTAGACAGAGGCAGTATTCGTTTTAAAAACAAATTTAGTGGAGGGCAGAAAAACGAAATAGATACCAATATGGCCGTAATACAACCTCTGCTACAGGAGGAAGTAATCTGGAGTAACAAGGTGGTTACCAAACCACTGGAACACAGTAAAGTTGACCACTACTTGGCACTAGAAGGTGCTCTACCCTTTGTAATACTGCACCTCGGAGCAAGAGATGAAGCTCGGAGATGGCCTGTTGAGCGATATGCAGCGGTAATTACCCATATAAACAAAACCTACTCTTTACCTTGTCTATTGGTAGGCGGACCAGATGACAAAGAAATTAATAACCAGTGTTTAGCCTTGGTAAAAAGTAAGTCCAACTTAAATGTAGTTGGAGCATTTGACCTATTGGAATATGCTGCACTTTGTGAAAAAGCAGCACTATTTATTGGGAATGAGAGCGGTCCGCTACATATAGCCGCTGCACAAAATACGCCAACTATAGCTCTCTTTGGTCCTGGAGTACGGGACGTTTTTTATCCAAAAAATGATAAAAGCATAATACATCACTACTTTTTGGCAAGAAACCATGACCAGCAAACACTAGAAAATTCTACTATTTTTAGTATAAAGACAAATGAGGTTTTAGATAGCGTTGACAGATTATTAAGTTAATGCAGTATTAAACCACTATCTCTTCACAATACCATATCTTGCGTGAAAATTAGAATAACAACATTATCATGGCACAAAATTATAACATCAACACACCAAAATTCCCAAAATTACCAGGCAAAGGATTAGGCTTACTTGTATTGGGTCTATTTCTACTCATCCTCTTTGCTAAATCTACAGAAACTATACGCTCTGGGCAAGCAGGCGTGCTCTACAAGACTTTTAGCGGTGGTGTAGTAACCGAAGAAACATTTGGCGAGGGATTTCATATAGTAGCTCCATGGAATAAGATGATTATCTATGCGGTACGGCAACAAGAGGTATTTGAGAAAATGTCGGTACTCAGTAGCAACGGTCTTGAGATAAAACTAGATGCATCGGCATGGTTTCAACCAGACTACCAAAACTTGGGTAAACTACACCAAGAAAAAGGAGAAGACTACATAGATCGAATATTGCTGCCAACAATACGCTCTGCAGCCAGAAGTGTAGTGGGACGGTATACACCAGAACAGCTCTACAGTAGCAAGCGGGATGCTATACAAAAGGAAATATTTGAAGAGGCTAAAAAAATAGTGAGTTCGCAGTACATACAGTTGAATGAAATACTGGTAAGAGACGTAACCCTACCACCAACTATTAAAGAAGCAATAGAGCGTAAACTGAAACAAGAGCAAGAAGCTCTAGAATATGAGTTTAGACTCGTAAAGGCTAAAAAAGAAGCAGAGCGCCAAAAAATAGATGCTGAAGGTAAAGCTATAGCCAACAAGATATTGAGTGCATCTCTCACAGATAAAATACTGAAAGAAAAAGGTATAGAAGCAACCCTAAGACTAGCTGCATCTCCCAACTCAAAAGTAGTTGTAGTAGGAAGTGGGAAAGACGGATTGCCTTTGATACTAGGAAATCAATAAGGTAGAATAGGTCAACTATTTTGATTGAGCTTTCAGGGTAATCTGGAAGCTCTTTTTTTTATGATAAAATATCTTACTGTGAGAGAATAACACAAAATATAAGTACGGATAAAGGAGTAAAATTATTTTATTTAGGACCTCAGCAAGTAGTGTCTGCTCAGCTTCAGAACGCAATAAACTAACGGTGCGATAAGCGCTTACCATAGCCAAATTGCTGTAAATGAAAAAGAGTTCTCAGACAATCTGAGAACTCTTTTTTGGGTTGGATACAAAAGAAAACTTCTATATCAACTTACGTCTAAGGATTTTTCCTACGTTACTTTTAGGTAACTCATCGCGGAATACTACGATTTTTGGCACCTTGTAGTTCGTTAGTTTCTCACGGCAAAAGTCCCGTACTTCTTGCTCTGTAAGGCTATCGTCTTTTTTTACGACAAATGCCATTACGCACTCGGTAGTCTTCGGATCTGGTTCGCTCCTCACTCCTACCTCTAGCACCTTAGGGTGGCTGCTTACTACAGCTTCTACCTCACTGGGATATACATTAAAGCCTGAGACACAAACCATCTCTTTCTTACGATCTACTATTTTGAAGTACCCATCTTCGTCCATGATACCTATATCTCCCGTTAAGAAATACTCACCGTGCATACATTCTGTAGTAGCCTCTGGTCTGTTCCAGTATCCTGCCATTACTTGTGGGCCTTTTATGCCTATTTCACCGCGCTCACCAGTAGGTACCTCTTTCCGTTCGTCATCAAATATTTTCACATCAGTATTGGGTATTGGTAAACCAATGGTTCCCATACGATGGCTCCCATCTGTAGGATTGATTGTAGCTGCTGGAGAAGTCTCTGATAGCCCATATGCCTCTAGCAATGGAGAATTAGTTAGTTCTTGCCATTTGGAAGCCACAGCGTCTTGTACGGCCATTCCACCACCTAAGGATACTTTAAGGTTAGAAAAATCAACATCTTTAAAATCGGGTTGATTTAACAAACCATTGAAAAGAGTATTCACTCCAGTAATGAGCGAGAATGGGTTTTTCTTGAGATCTTTGATGAATGCAGGCATATCACGTGGATTTGTAATCAATACATTCTTAGCTCCATAATTGAAGAACGTAATGCAATTGGCCGTGAGTGCAAATATGTGATATAGTGGTAGTGCCGTGATAACTACTGCTTCTCCGTCTTTGAATAGTCCTGTTAACCAACCATCTATTTGCGATAGCTGAGAACAGATATTGCCGTGTGTAAGAATAGCCCCTTTGCTCACACCGGTAGTACCACCTGTGTATTGCAAAAATGCCATATCCTTGTGTGTTAGGGTAACTGGAGCGGGAGATTTTCCTTTTCCTTCAGCTAAAACAGTCTTGAAAGCTATTGCCTCTGGAAGGTTAAATGCTGGAACCATTTTCTTTACGTTTTTCACAACGAAATTGACAATGTTCCCTTTGAAACCAAGCATATCGCCAATACGAGCTACTATTACGGTTTCTATATCAGTATCTTTTTGTATGTGCTCATAATTGGTCGCAAAATTTTCGAGTATAACCAATGCTTTAGCACCACTATCTTTATATTGATGCTTCATTTCCTCGGGAGTATACAAGGGATTTGTGTTTACAACTACAAAACCACACTTTATTACAGCAAACATAGCGACTGGAAACTGTAGTAAGTTGGGCATTTGTATAGCAACTCTATCGCCCGGTTGTAAGTTTGTTTTATTCTGCAAGTACCACGCAAAGGCGTCTACATTCTCTTTTAGTTGATTGAATGTAAGTGTCTTGTCCATATTCTGAAAAGCCACCTGATCGCCGTATCGGCTTATTACATCGTCAAAGACTTTGGCCAATGACTCGTATTTGTTGTTATCTACCGTATGCGGCACATTCTCTGGATAGCTTTTAAACCATGTGTATTGTTCTGACATAAGCGGTAAAAATATATTTTAATAGTCAGAACAAAAAGAAATGGGCTGAACAAGAATAGATTTTATATTTGCGGTCTAATTGCATTCGTAGTTCAACTGGATAGAATATCGGATTTCGGCTCCGAGGGTTAGGGGTTCGAATCCTCTCGAGTGCACCCATAACCACAACAGACAAAACACAATCGTTTTATCTGTTGTGGTTTCTTAATTTTACGAGGTTTTATTTTGGAAATAGCTAGCAAAAGTGCTGACAAACAACTCCATTAAACACCTCTGAGACTCAAATCTATTTGCTGAGTACTATGTATACTTATATGCGTATACTTATATGCTAAATGCTACAGCCACGAGTATTATAACTAGTATAAACAGTAGTGATAAGGCTGCAACAAGTGTCAATGACGCAAGCCAAATGGTATTAAAAATTAAAGAAGATTTAGCTTCTTTTTTATAATCAATGACTCCAGGATTACTATACTTATTGTAAATCTCTAGTGCTAATTTTAAATCTCTCCTCCTTGTTCGAGCAGATTTTATTAGCGTTATCAAACCAAAAAAGTACACAAACCTATTTCTGGCTGGATTTTTGACCAAACGATTTGCTCTTTCATATTCTCCTTTGATAAACACTAAAAGAGGGTCCTCTTTTGCCGTATCTAAAGGTGTACGTGCTCTATTGTTATTATTTAACAGTTTTTTAGTGGTACAACCGTGGGTACTTGTAATATTGTATTTTTCTAATCCGGTAGGTGAGATACCGAAGATATAGTTGTTAATCGTTGGGTTTCCCTCATAAGACATCCCCACTTTTTTGGATGGCGGTGTAGAAACTATAGCATGTTTATTTGATTCAAGTTCCGAAGAAATGTTTTCTACAGTTTCTAATTTAGTTGTTCTAACCATCCTGCTTCCATATTTCAATTTACATGACGAAATTGAAACAACTAGAACAACTAACCCTAAAAATTTATTCTTCATATTTCATTTCTAGAACTTTCTTAACCATGAGATATATGGTACTGGAACAGTGACATCATCAGGTAATAGTGTAATACTTGTAAGTGCAAATTGTAAAGCTTTACCCCTGTCTTGTGCAATTCTTATGCCTGGCATAATAAAAAACGTTGTGCTATTTGCAGAACTGAAGACCATTGAGTCAAAAATTAAGCTAGCTTTTTTGCTTAATTTCGCTATACCCCCTAATCCAATGACCAATGCTTCATTATTGGACTCTCGCCAGCCGTATCCAAGAGATAAACTTAAATTATTACTTCTATCTCCTTGCGTGATAGTCCCCCAGTGAAGTCCACCAAACTGTGAGTTATCAGGACCAATAATATACCCTAACACTCCTACTAGATTACCTATCGAGAAATGTGTATTTGACTTACTATTAAAAGCATATTTAGTTACAAGTACAGTTGGATCAGTTGCCCAAGAAGTCATCATACCCACAGTCAAATTTTTTGTTACACCGAAATGTACTTCGGGTCCAAATAAAGATAAGAGAAAGTAATGATCGCCTTTTTTATTGGGTAAAGCATTATTAGTAAAGTGGTATCTCGTTGTAAAAGGTTCTTCATTTACAGTCTTATATACATCTTCAGTTATTTCTCCATTCTCATCTTGCGTAGTTGTAGAAACATCCTTTTTAATTACAGAAATTCTATTTATCAAAGTTTTAGCAAAAATCATTTTTCCCATAGATTGAGTCATCATTTCAATTTCTCTTCCATCATCTTTTAATATTGTTCCCGTATATATTTTGCTGGAAATTAATTCGACTTCATACACCTTGGGTTGTAAAGCAATCGAGTCGTTTTGAGCTTGAATTGCATTTGTAAGAAAAAATGACAAAGAGAGGATGAAGTATTTGATTTTATTCATATGAAATTACTTTTTTCAAAAGTAACAAAAACAAACTGTCATATGCAATGGCGCTACTAAAGTTTCAGACACAAGGATGAATATATAATCTTACTATATCTAAAACAACAGATGGCACATATGCAACTAAAAGTGTATGCATTCTGTTGTTTGTATCTGAGGTTTTTTAGCTATAAAATCATGGGTACTTTATCATTATATTCTTCAAATACAGCTGATGAAATACGGTGGATGCAGCGAATAATCACACCATAAAAAAAGCCTCTCATTTCTGAAAGGCTTCGTTTGTGATCCCTCTGGGACTCGAACCCAGGACCACTACATTAAAAGTGTAATGCTCTA